>Ga0209138_1000137_pt1 | contig 72546 bp, 87 predicted proteins | sample SaaInl3SG_22_DNA_FD_184645 | JGI IMG/M metagenome (GOLD analysis project Ga0209138, IMG submission 184645) | Marine microbial communities from expanding oxygen minimum zones in the Saanich Inlet - ESP_153SG_22_DNA (SPAdes) (version 2) | ecosystem: Environmental > Aquatic > Marine > Intertidal...
AAGATTTTTTGCCTATTAGTCCAGAGTTTATAAAAGATCTTAAAGATAAAACATTATTAGAAAATTCTGCATTAAAACTATCTATTAGCGATTATCAACTTATGTGTCGCAAGGATAAAGTTTTAAATATGATGGCAATAGCACTAAATAAACCTAAAGCTAAATTGAAAAAGTTTTGCAAACATATTTCAATATTTGAAGAAAATATTTCTAAAAGTCCTAAATCTATAGCAAATAAAATAAACGGACCAATTACAAATTTACCTATAGGGGTTAGATCAATTATCTTAGACAAATTTGCAGAAATATTACCAACAAAATATGTTTTACTAGATTGGATTGATAAAGATAAATTAGATTGGGATAATTTATCTAAAAATCCAAATGCAATTGATTTATTAGAAGACAGAATAGAATATGAAAACTCTTTAACAGATGCACAATTTCATCAATTACAAAAAAAAATTAATTGGAATGATTTATCTAAAAATTCAAATGCAATCAATTTATTAACAGAAAATCAAGATAAAATAAATTGGAAATTATTATGTTTAAATCCAAATGCAATTGAATTATTGAAAAAAAATCAAGATAGAATAAAGTGGTATTTATTATGTAAAAATCAAAATGCTATAGATTTATTAAAAAAAAGAATTGAATATGAAAAAACTTTAATAGATAAAGAGTTAGATGAATCAGAAATTAAAATTGATTGGGAAGAATTATCTACAAATCCAAATGCAATTGAATTATTAAAAAAAAATCAAGATAAAATTGTTTGGGAATTTTTATCTACAAATCCAAATGCAATTGATTTATTAAAAGAAAGAATTGAATATGAAAAAGCTTTAACAGATGAAGAATTAGATGAATCAGAAAGTAAGATTGATTGGGAAGAATTATCTACAAATCCAAATGCAATTAAATTATTAAAAAAAAATCAAGATAAAATTGTTTGGGAATTTTTATCTACAAATCCAAATGCAATTAATTTATTAAAAAAAAATCAAGATAAAATTAATTGGGATTATTTATCTTTAAATCCAAATGCAATTGAATTATTAAAAAAAAATCAAGATAAAATTAAGTGGGAATATTTATCTGCAAATCCAAATGCCATAGATTTATTAAAAAACAGAATAAAATATGAAAAATCTTTAACAGGTGCACAATTTAATCAATTAGAAAATAAAATTAATTGGAGATCATTATCTGAAAATCCAAATGCAATTAATTTATTAAAAGAAAATCAAGATAAAATTAATTGGAAAATGTTAACATTAAATCCTTCTATTTTTAAAGCTGTATAATAAAAAACTAGTTTTATCATTAAAAACTTAAAGATAATAAAGAACTTAGAGATAAAACATTGTTAAAAACTCCTAATTGAAAATATTTATCTAAAAATTTTTCTATAAAAATGATTTAACATAAATAAAACATTAAATGTGTTCAATAGCAAGCAATCAATTTAATGTTGTAAAACATATACTAAATAAATCACAGTTTGATGAACATATTACTCATATAATTTTAACATATTATTGGAAAACATTAGATAAACGTAAAGTACTATTACATTGGATTGATATAAATAATTTAGATTGGTATTGGTTATCTGTAAATCCAAATGCTATAAGTTTATTAAAAAATAATTATGATAAAATTAATTGGTTAAATTTATCTGGAAATACAAATGGAAATGAATTATTAGGTACTAAATTAAACGAACAAACAAATAATATATATAAAAAATTATATTGGTCTTGGCTATCTAGAAATCCAAATTGTATAAATATATTGAAAAATAATTATGACAAAATAGATTGGTTTGAATTATCTAAAAATCCAAATGCTATAGATATATTAGAAAGTAATAATAATAAAATAGATTGGACTTTACTGTCTAGTAATCCAAATGCTATTAACATATTACAAAAAAATCAAGATAAAATAGATTGGTCTTTATTGTCTGGTAATCCAAATGCTATTAAGTTATTAGAAACTAATACCGATAAAATAGATTGGTCTTTATTGTCTGGTAATCCAAATGCTATTAACATATTACAAAAAAATCAAGATAAAATAGATTGGTCTTTATTGTCTGGAAATCCAAATGCTATTCACTTATTAGAAAATAATCAAGATAAAATTAATTGGTTTTTGTTATCTGCAAATCCAAATGCTATTAAAATATTAGAAAATAATAAAAACAAAATAGATTGGTTTAATATATCTAAAAATTCAAATGCTATTCATTTAATTGAAGACCGTGTGGAATATGAAAAACAATTTAATATTGATGAATATGATTATTTAACATTTGGTTGTAAATTACTTTCGTGGTGTGAAATATCTAGTAATCCTAATGCTATTGAACTTTTAAAAAATAATCAAGATAAAATAGATTGGCATTTATTATCTGCGAATCCTTCAATATTTGTAGATGAACCTATGCCTATTATATAAAAAATGATAACATAAATAAATGTTATAAAAACTATGTTTGCAAGCAATAACTTTAAGGTTGTTAAAATTCTACTAAATAAATCAGTATTTGATGAACATATTGTTCATATGATTCTAAAGTATTATTGGGATATATTGGACAATAAGAGAAGGTTATTATCTAGCTGGGTAGATAAAAGAAAACTAACTTCGTTGATTTACAAAAACAAATATGCTTTAGATTATATTTTAGAAAATAGAGAATGTTATATTGATTGGAATATATTAAGTAGTAATCCAGATGCAATGTATTTGTTAAAAATGCATAAAGATAATATTAATTGGTCAAGATTATGTAAGAATTCAGGAGCTATAGAATTATTAAAAGCAAATAAAGATCAAATAATATGGAATGAGTTGTCGCATAATATAAATGCATTTGATTTGTTACAGGAACGTGTTGATTATGAACATTCTCTTACAATTAATGACTATGTTAAGTTATATAATAAAGTAGATTGGATGGTTTTAAGTAAATATAAAAATGAAAGAATAGTAGAACTTATTGAAAAGCGAATAATTTATGAAAAGAAAATTTCAAGTAGAGATTATGAGTATCTTAACTATAATGAACACTTAAATTGGGCAGAAATATCTTCTAATCCATTTGCAATTAAAATTATACAAAAACATATGAATTTAATTCATTGGGATAAATTATCTACTAATCCTAATGCAATTGAAATATTAACAAATAATATGTCAAAAATTAATTGGATTAATTTGTCTAAAAATCCAAATGCAATTGAAATATTAAAGAATAATAAACGTAAAATACATTGGGGTAATCTATGTTTAAATCCAAATGCTATTGAACTGCTTAAAGAACAAATTGAACTAGAAAAAACTGGTATTTATGATAGAAGTAATTCAATTGATTGGTCTAATTTGTGTTTAAATCCAAATGCGATTGGTATAATTAAAGAAAATAAAAATAAAATAAATTGGTTTAATTTATGTGCTAATTCAAATGTAATTGAAACAAAAGAATTGATAAAAGAAAAGACGATAGGAGAATCAAATAAAGATATAACAAAATTGAATTGGTATGTGTTATCTTCAAATCCCGAAATATTTGAAGATGAACCAATGCCTTTAGTATAAATAAATATTTATTTCAATAAATAAATCCTTTTATTTTTATGTCAATAGCAAAAAAAAAATATAATATTGTTAAAAGATTATTATTAATTATATTTACTGATAATATTGTATATAATATTTTAAAATATTATTGGAAAATCTTAGATAATAAAGAATTACAATTATTAGATTGGATAGATATAAATAATTTAGATTGGTATTATTTATCTAGCAATCCAAATGCTATAGATTTATTAGAAAAAAATAAAAAGAAAATTAACAAACTTTCAATATTACGAAATCCAAATGGGATTAAATTAATTAACAACTTTGAAATAGTGTATGGTGTATTATGTGAAAATCCAAATGCTATTCATTTATTAAATAATAATATAAATTGGTTTTCTTTATCTAGAAATCCAAATGCTATTCATATATTAGAATGTAATCAAGATAAAATAGAATGGGAATATTTATCCTTAAACAAAAATGCTATTCATTTACTAAAAAATAATAAAGATAAAATTGATTGGGAAATGTTATCTTTAAACGAAAATGCGATTGAATTATTAGAAGAAAAGATATATTACGAACAATATATAATTAGAAGTAATTATAGTAGTGAATATTTAGTAAATTGGAGATATTTATCTTCAAATCCAAATGCTATTCATTTATTGTTAGATAATAAAGATAAAATAAATTGGTGTTGGTTATCTAAAAATCCAAATGCTATAGATTTACTTAAAGAAAATAAAGATAAAATAGATTGGAAATATTTATCAGGAAATCCAAATGCTATTAAGTTATTAACAGAAAATAAAGATAATATAAATTGGTATTGGTTATCTAAAAATCCTTCTATATTTGTAGAAGAATCTAATACAGATATAGTATTATTGGATTAATGTATATTATTTTTAAAACTGTATAATATAATAAAATAATGGCTACATTAAAACAACTTAAAGATGATAGGATTAAAATAACATCAAAAATACTTAAAAAAGATGAAGACTTCATACCTATTAGTCCTAAATTTATAAAAGATCTTAGAGATAAAACATTATTAGAAAATTCTGCATTAAAACTATCTATTAGCGATTATAAACTAATGTGTAGAAAAGATAAAGTTTTAAATATGATGGCTGTAGCACTAAATAAACCCAAAGCTAAATTGAAAAAGTTTTGCAAATATATGTCAGTGTTTGAAGAAAATATTTCTAAAAGTTCTAAATCTATAGCAAATAAAATAAATGGAATAAATGGACCAATTACAAAATTACCTGAAAATATTAGATCAACTATCTTAGACAAATTTGCAGAAATATTACCATCAAAATATGTTTTACTAGATTGGATTGATAAAGATAAATTAAATTGGGATAGTTTATGTTTAAATCCAAATGCTATAGATTTGTTAAAAGAAAATATACGTAAAAGTAACATACATTGGAAATTTATATCTTCAAATCCAAATGCTATAGATTTATTGTTAGACAATAAACACAAAATAAATTGGTTTGAATTATGTAAAAATCCTAGTGCAATTGATTTAATTAAAGAACGAATAGAATATGAAAATAATTTAACAAAAGAAGAATATAATGATTTAGAACATTATGAAAAAATAAATTGGTGTTGGTTATCTTTAAATCCAAATGCTATTAAGATATTAGAACATAATTTAGAAAAATTAAATTGGTGTAATTTATCTAGAAATCCAAATGCTATTAAATTATTAGAAAAAAAACAAAATGAAATAGATTGGGAAAGTTTATCTAGTAATCCAAATGCTATAGAACTTTTAACAAATAATCAAAATAAAATAGATTGGGAAAGTTTATCTAGTAATCCAAATGCAATAAAATTATTAAAAAAACGAATAGAATTTGAACATACATTAACAGAAGAAGACTTATATGATTTAGATTTAGAAGATAGAATAAGTTGGATTAATTTATCTAAAAATCCAAATGTTATAGATTTTTTAGAAAAAAATCAAGATAAAATATATTGGTTTAGTTTATCATCAAACCCGAATGCTATTAATTTAATAAAAGAACGTATAGAATATGAAAGTACTTTAACACCAAAACAATATAATAATTTAACCCGGTTTAATAAAATAAATTGGTGTTATTTATCTGCAAATCCAAATGCTATAGATTTATTAAAAAATAATAAAGCTAAAATTGATTGGGATAAATTATCATCTAATCCTGCTATTTTTAAAGCTGTATAAACATTTCCCGTTATTTTTACTTTTAATTATACCTACATTAAATAAATTGATATTAGTTATCTAAAATCTGTCTATATTCATATAATTAAAAATGAAAACATATTTATTGAAAAATAAAATGAATATTCTAGCAAAGTATAAAGACGGATATTATTACAAAGCCAAAATTGTAAAAGTATATACAAAATATACTTGCTATATTAAATGGGATGATAATACTAGTAATGATCGTCTAAAAAGTACTAAAGATATTAAAATTATACCTGAAGAACCATATGATAATATTGGTATAGATAATATTTTGTTATCTTCTTTGCTGTTGGAAGGCACTTAAGGGTAACACTTAAGGGTAACACTTAAGGGAGACACTTAAGGGAGACACTTAAGGGTAACACTTAAGGGTAACACTTAAACAAGATTATTAATAATAAGTTCAATGTCTGTATAATATTGTTCATTATAGTTAGTAAAATATAAACCTGTAGGTGTTTTAAGATCTGTATTATATTTATTTGATTTATCAGCTCTATTAATTGTATATTCTGCAATTTCTCCTATAACATTTATGTTATTTTTATTTAATGTTCCATTAAACATACTGGAAATAATAGGATCATTGTGATTTTTGTAATTTGCTATAAAATATTCTTTAGCTTCGTATATTTTCTTAATATCCAAACCATACCACGGCATACCTTCAATAATAGGTTTATCACCTAATAAATCTAAAAGCATCCACGCAAATGCTTGAAGATCATCCATAAAATCTTTAACAGATACATAATGTTGCATAGTAGCCATATACAACGGAGATCCTTCACCTGGTTTTCGTGGAACAATATTTCGTTCATTATTTCTATTGTAAATACTTTCAGCTAATCCAAAATCAATAACTTTTACTTCTTGTTCTGTAGAATCTGAAAATACAATGTTTTCATGTTTTATATCTAAATGTATATAATTACATTTATGCATTTTTTGAACAGCTTTAAGTGCTAATATAATATTTTTCTTAATATTATCAACACTGGTTTGCTTTAAAGATTTAGATAGATCTCTTCCTAATAATTCGCTAACTAATATATATCTTTCAATATCACCTTTAGCAAGTGGTTCTATTAAACCATACGCATATGATTGTGGAATTAAAATATCTTTACAATCTCTTTGTAATATCATCATTGTTGATTGTTCAGTGGTAATTTGAAATGCTATATTTGATTTAAAACCAGCGGGTGATCTTGGTTGAACTTTAACAACAACATTTTTATCTTTTAGATCAGGAATATTACTATATTGTGCATTAGGACTATTAAGAACTTTTCCAATATATAATAATGTATCATCTCTTAAAGATAAATAATTTATTATTTGAATCTGTAAAATATAATTATAATGATTAGATCTTATTGTTATAATATCATTTTGAAATAATTGCGCTAATTGCATCAATCCCTGTTGTTTTTTAGCATTTCTTCTATAACTTTTAATTCTTTCAATTTCAGCATTAAGATCTTGAGGTATTCTTTTAGTTGTAAATGGTAGAAAATCAACATCGTAAGTAGATTGAGTTGTTTTAGCAGGTGCAGATGGTTTAGATGGTTGTAAGGGTGTATTAGATGGTTTAGGTGACTGTAAGGGTGAAGTAGATTGTGAGGGTGTATTAGATATATCTTTCTTAACATTATTATAAATAGAATTAATATTAGTGCTTGATAAACATTTTAAATAATTTTTATAATTAATATCAATATAACTTATTTTATTTAAAAAATATTTAATATCTTTGGAACTAAAATGTGTATTTAAAACTGAAATATAATCAGTTTTATTTGAAGTAGATTTACTTGCTACAGTGTTTGAAGATGGTGAAATATCTTTCATAACACTACTATAAATACCAATAATGTCAGGTTTTAAGAGGCAATTAAAAAACTTAGAATAATCAATACTATCAATACTAATATTTTTAATAAAATATTTTGAATCATATTTTTTAAAATGATCAACTAATACAGCTATTTTTTCTTCTTTCGTCATTTTACACAGTTGAAACTTTAAAATGTCCTTTTATATATAAAGAATCATTTTTTTCAAAAGTGTAATACCTGTACAAACAAGCTAGAAGCAGACAAGGTTGCTCCACTGTCGCTATACAGGCAATAAGTCTCTATCACCACCAGATACAACTCTTGGAGGGTTTAGACCTAGATTTTCTGAGTAAAGTTTTTGTATTATATTCCTTGATGCGTTAATGTCTCTTTGCCAACACATAGAACACTCGTTGTTTGAGCAACGGACTATCTGATGGATCTTAGATACATTCTTTACAACGCTATGACAAATAGAACATTCTTTAGACGTCCTATATTCATTTACAGACACAACCTTACAATCTTTATAACGGATTAGTGCCTCTCTAAGTTTTTTATTTGGAGTAGAAGGATGTTTCTTAATGATACCTTGGTTCTTTGACCAGTCTCCATAACCTACTAATGTTTTCTTGTTTTTACATATGTCTTTACACATTGAGGATATAGTTTTCTTCCTAAAACAGTAAGTCTTGAATTTCCATTTCTTATATGCTTTAGAATTGTAGAAGAAAGTTAATTCATTATACGTCTTAGAGTATTGTTCAAAAGCACTTTTGTATTTATCTATATCTACTGTCTTAAATGATTTAAGACTATTTAAAGTATCTTGAACCTCCTTACATCGTCTTTTATTCCATTCGCAAGAATGCTTTATCTTACTTTTTGTTCTATATTGTTTAGATGAACAATTCATAAAGTTATTATCTTGATCAACAGCAGAGTAGATCTGATTAACACCTGGATCTAATCCTACTATTCTATCAAATTGTTCTTCTGTATCATCTAACTTTCTTTTAGTGGCCATCTTCTTAATATGTGTAGAACTGTCTAGATGTTTCTTATAACCACTCCTCTTAACCTTACAACCACACTTGCAACTAACCTTATCATCTTCATCAACCTCAAATAAATCTAAACCTAATGATTTTCCTACGGTTACAGAAACACCATAACCGTCCGTTGATATCTCATAATGGAATTTCTTATTACAAGTCTCAACCTCATTAAGGTTAAATAGTGTTCTCCATAAAGTATCTTTATCTAGGTCTTTAAGATCTTTGTTTGTTTTAGTTAAATCTTTAAGGCAAGAAGTACATACTTTAACATAGCCATCAATATAAGATCCTTTGATAGGTGTAATAGAGAAGTTCCTAACACCCTTTGTATCTGGTTCTAGGCTATCAAAGTATTTCTGTATTTCATACTCTAACTGAATTATATGATTTAGATTGTTTTTTATGTTTTCTGTTGTTGGAACTATCTTAACAAAGTCTTTAATTTCTTTTTCATTTTTGTTTGGGACATAATATAGAGTAGTATCATATAGGTTGTTAATGTTCTTAACACCATACTTAAGTATAGTATATCTTTGAAGTCTCTTAGTAAAGTTAAGAATAATATGATTTGTAACAGCAATCTTCATCTCTAAACTCATATTGTTCATAAGATTACCTGAATAGTCCTTGTAAGGTGTTTCAATATCTTTAGTGTTCATATATTGGTTGTATGTCTTAAGGAGTTCATCATTCTCTCTTTCCTTAGAACTTCTGTTATTAAGTTTAGATACAGTAGCTAAAGTTCTATAATAAAAGTTTAAGGACTGAAGATTAGGTAGTGTAATATTATCTTTAAGACACCTAAGAATATGAAAGTTGATTAGATGATATGCTAAGGTTCTCATCTTGTTCATATTCTTGATGTTGTCTTTCAGTATCAAATCAAATGAAGAGCTTTTAGAAAATCTGGAAAGTTTCATTTTTATGATATGAAATGAAAGATTCCTATTTTCCTCTAAACGTTTAGAAACATCTATTCTTTTTTTCTTGTCATCAACATCATCACTCATTCTATTATAATATATAATCATTTGTTTATATCATTTTTTTTGAAAAAAAATAGGCGTTTTAAAGTTTCAATGGTGTAAAGCTAATATAGAATTTCAACATTGGATAGGATTTTTATTTATAATAATAGGAACAATTATATTATGCTATCCTTGTAAAAAATAAATTATTTAACTACATAAAGACGTAATGTAACATTTATATTAAATGTCTTATCAACAACAACTTAAAACATATGTAGATCGTAATAAACTAAGTATGATATATGAAGATAAACAAACAGAAAATAAACAATATGTAGCAAGAGTAATATTAAATGAAAAAATATACGAATGGTGTAATGAACAACCTAATAAAAAAACAGCAAAACAAAATGCAGCTAAAATAGTTTTAGATTCATTAGATATTAATAGTATTGAAAAATCAGAAGAAACAACAAGAGATATATTATTAGATATAAGAGAACTATTACGTGAAAATATAAAAATGAAATTACACAATAATAATTAATAATGTTATATTTTGATTTATTAGATGACAATATTATACTAACAATAATTGAAATTAATCTCAAAAGTATAGAAGAAGAAATAGAAAAATTAGAAGAGTTTGTAGACGATGTAGATCATTATTGGTATTATGATAGTGATGATAAGTATGATTATGACTCAGACTGTTTCTACGGAATGTAAAATCTTTGTATAAAAAATGATTTTTATTTTTTATGTCATTTATGTCATACGAATTTGAAAAATACTTATCAGATTATTCAACTATTAAAGAAACTTTAAGCAATTATGGAGTAGCAATAATACCATTATTGAATGAAGAAGAATGTACTCAAATGATAAATGATAAATGGGATTTATTGGAATATTTAACAGAAGATTTACCTATACCAATTGATAGAAATAATAAAGAAACTTATAAACAAATTTTAAACTTATATCCATCACATAAGATGTTATTGCAACATTGGAAAGTAGGACATTCTAAGTTAGCTTGGAATGTAAGAAAGAATCCAAAAGTAATAAATATTTTTAAGCATCTGTGGGATACTGATGATCTAATCGTAAGTTTTGATGGTGTAAGTATATATATATTAGATAAACCAACACGTAAAAATAATTCGTGGTTTCACGTAGATCAAAGTTATACGAGAAATAAGTTTGAATGTATTCAAAGCTGGATAAATGCGTATGATACAAAAGAGGGTGATGCTACTTTAGTAATATTGGAAGGAAGTAATAATTATCATAAAGCATTTCAAGACAATTTCAATATTTTAGATAAAAAAGATTGGTATAAATTGAATGAAGAAGAAATACAGTTTTATATTGAAAATAATTGTCAAATAAAATATATAAAATGTCCAAAAGGCTATGGTGTATTTTGGGATAGTAGAACAGTGCATTATGGTAATCCAGTGGAAAAAGTTGATAATTTCAATTATCGTTGTGTTGTATATGTATGTATGGTCCCACGTAATTTTGCAACAAAAAAACAATTAGAAAAAAGAAAATTAGCATTTGTAAATGGTAGAATGACAACACATTATCCACATAAGGTTAAATTATTTCCAAAGCATCCGCAAACATATGGAAAACCAATATTAAATATAAAAGATTTTGAAGTGGATATTACTGGTGTAGAATTATCATTAATTTAAAATGGATTTTATGAAAGTATTTTGACATTGATAACAATTTGTTTTAATATTATTATGATCACAAATATTATATTGTTTTTTAATAATATCAATACTATTATTAAGTTCACTAGTATTATTATTAAGTTCGCGAATAATATTTAACATTTTTAATTTTTCGGTATTTGCCAAAATACAAGTTTTACAATTTATAAGTCCGTGAATACATATCATAGGTTTATTACATTCCTTACACCATTGTTTGTGTTTATTATGAGGACATATTTGCGAACCACCGCATTTTTTACATTTTGCTTTTTGTTTATTGTGCGGACATATTTGCGAACCATTGCATTCATAACAAAATGCTTTTTGTCTATTATGTGGACATAAGTATTTTTTTTTACAACATTCAGGACATCTAGATCTTCTACGACTATGTTCGCAAAAACTACCACCATTACATTCTCTACATCTTGATTTAACTCTATTATGTGGACAAACACCTTTACCACCACAATGGTTACATTCATATAATTTGCGATTATGAATACATTTTTTAAACATTGTCTAGGTAGTAATATTTTTATATAATCATTTTTTATTGTTTTCAATAATCTCAATAATTTTTTGAATATATATATTAGGAATTTGTTTGGAATGCTGAATATTATTTTGTAAATTTGATAATTGAATATTATATATTTTTGCAAGTTCTTTATTTGTTTCTAGTAATCTAACAGAAGATGTTAGATTTAAAATAAAGAAAACCGCAAAAATATCTAATGATTTATAATTTGTATTAAATAATTTGATCATAATCGCTTTATCATTAGAATTACAATCATAATATTTATTATGTAATGTTTCAAGTTTAGCAATAGCACAATCATAATTTTTATTATATGAATGATATATAAGTTCAATAAAATCGTATAATATATTGTAATTAATAGTATAAGAATATTTACATATAACTTTAGATAATTTATTGTTTGATTTGTAATCAAATTTTTTTTGAATAATATTACTAATTGCTTTATAATTGGATGTATTTGACATTTTAAATAGTTAATAAAATGATATCATTTTTCAATAATTATAAAAAAATGAAAACAAAATAAAAAATATGTCTATGTCCTATAGATTACATCCAAGAGTGCAAAATAGAATAGATAATGGATTTATTACTATATATTACGAAGATATAGAAAAATTGTTTAATATGACAATTGAAGATGCTTGTAAGAATCTAGGTATATCAAAAACATCTTTAAAAAAGATTTGTAGGCATTTTAATATTCTTAAATGGCCTTATAAAAGATTGAGTAAAAACAATATTATAAAAAAGGCAGTACCTATTAAAGATCCAGAAATGTATAATGATTTAAGTTTCCTAACAGGTTTTAATATTAACGAAAATCCTTATGAACTTGAAAAAATATTATTTGATTTTTATTAAAAACTATATAAAGACAATATAATTAATATATTTAACTTATAAGTATTATAAGTTGAACTTAAAATTATTTTTATTATTATTATAGGTTTTGTTATGCCACTGTGCCCGAGTTGGTCTAAGGGGAAAGACTTAAGATCTTTTGGAGTATCTCCGCATGGGTTCGAGTCCCATCGGTGGCAACAAAAAGCAAAGCCTATAATAAAGATTGCATAAGTTTAATTTCATTTTCTTGTGTGGTAATAATATTTTTAGCAAGTTGTTTAATATTAGGATTACTACTATTATTATATATATATTTAGATGTTGTTAAAGCTGTAGAGTGATGACTGATCATTCTTTTAAGCCATTGATTATCTGATACAAATAATTGATTACGTAATAAAAATATAGAAATTAGTATAGATAATATAATACCAATAATGAATGTAATAAAATCAAAATGTCCAAATGTGAGATAATGAACAATTTCGTGTGCCCATATCATATTGGAAGCCATAAGTAATCCTCCATAAAACAAAGTTAAAGATAAATATAAATGATTTACATCATAAGCTAAAATATTCATAGGATTAAATAAAATACCAATAATAACCATAACAATAAACATAATCAAATGTTTTTTAAACATCTTTTATATAAAAATGATAATAAAATAACATAAATAGTAGAATGGATAATTCAAAAGTAATAAGTAGATTTTTTATTGTTAAAAGATTATTAAAAAATATAAAAGTTTTAAGTGATAATAATATTGAATTGATTTTAACATATTATTGGTCTTTTTTACCTAAGAAGAAAGTATTATTAGAATGGATAGATATAGAAAAATTAAATTGGAAGATGTTATCAGTAAATGCAAATGCTATAGATTTATTGGAAGCAAATAAAGATAAAATAAATTGGAAATATTTATCAAAAAATTCAAATGCTATTAGGTTGTTAGAAACTAATTTGGATAAAATAAATTGGAAATATCTATGTTTAAATAGAAATGCAATTGATATATTAAAAAAAAATAAAGATAAAATAGATTATTCAAGATTGGTTTTAAATGAAAACGCAATTTATTTAATTATAGAAAAATTAACTTTAGAATCTAAACTTACTGAAGAACAATATTATAATTTAGATTATACAAATAAAATATGTTTTAATGGTTTATCATCTAATACCAATGCTATTAAATTGCTAAAAGAAAATAGATCAAGAATACATTGGGGGTATTTATCTGAAAATGAAAATGCACTAGAACTTATAGAATCTAAGTTAACTCAAGAAGAACAATCAACTGAAGATGATTTTAGATGTCATTTATCATCTTATTTGTTATCAACAAATAGAAATGCAATTAATTTATTGAAAGCAAATCCGGATTTAATAAGCTGGGCATTTTTGTCTGAAAATGAAAATGCAATTGATATAATTACTAAAAAAATTAGATATGAAAATAATACAATGACAATTGATAATTATATAAAATTAGAAGAACGCTTAGAAAATTATGAAGTTGAAGTAATTGATAAAATATGTTGGAATAAATTATCAGGAAATCCAAATGCAATAGAGTTGATTAAACAAAAGATTAAAATGAAAGAACGTATGGTTTTACGTTCTACTATTAGTAATTTAACTACATTTGAACAATTAAAAAAAAAAGTAGATTATTATGTCTCAAGATGGAAAGACAAAAATCCAAATATTATTGTTGATTTTGCAAAAAAAGAATTGTTATTGTATATGGATGAACCTTTAGATTGGTCTGCATTATCTTCAAATAAAAATGCAATTGAAATATTGTTTGAAAATCAAGATAAAATAGATTGGTATGCATTATCTGCAAATCCTTCAATATTTGTTGATATACCTATGCCGAATGTTTATTAAAAAAATGATTTAATTTATTTTTATTATATCAAATGATAACGATAGATCATACAGATAATAAGTTTTGTCCCGGTCCTTGCAATGATATTGATGACGAACCTGATATTCCTGGATTTACATTTTTTAAACCATTAAATGGTAAAAAATATGAAAAAATTGAATACCCTCTTAACAATAATTCTAAATTAGAGATAACAAATTTTCGTATGTGTAAAAATTGTATTGATAGGTATTATGATATGGATGATGAAACAATGAAAGCAGATTCATTATTAATTCTTAAAAAAATGATAACAAAAAATGTAGCAAATAAAGAGATTAAAGAATATGTCCAAAATAATTCATCTACTTGCTAAAAATTATAATACTAATATTGCATTGATCGAATTTCACATTTTGTTTAATGTAAATGATAAATCTGTAGATAATATTGCAGAACTTAATAAAATCAAATTATATTTACAAAAAAATAATATTGTATCACCCATACATTATAAACAAATTAATAAAGTTATTGAAAAACTTGATTTTTACCTGAATACATTTCAATCAAAAGCAATATTTATGTTTTGCGAATATTCTAAAACATATCTAATGTTTTTAGATCAACAGAAAGATTGCACAGTTTGTTTTACAGAAAAAATACAAAAAATGACAAATATTTATAAACCTTTTATGATAAAAAATCAGGGTGCTGGAGGGTTGAAAACAAACTAATTAAAGTTGTCTTCCTATTTTTATTTGGTTTTTTATTGCTGTAAGCACCCTTATTTTTTGTAGAAAAATAAATATATAGTGTTATAAACACTTATCTTAATTAAGATAATATATCTTTATATAGTTTTTATAAATGGATTTAATTAAAATGGAAAATACTTTAACAAAAGATTTGATAGATAAAATTTATTCAATGATAATATATGAACAGCCTAAAGATCTTTTGGTGCAAATAAAAACATATAAATATAAAAAGCAATATATAACATTATGCTATAAATATATAATTCAACATTGGAATTATTGTTTTATAGATGCTTTAGAAATATTTTGGAAATTATATTACATTTCAAATATAGAAGACAATTATGCATTTTGGTATGATACTAATTATATAGCTCAATGTCTTGTTAATTATAAAACCTATGTTTCAATTAGTAATTATAATTTGTTTAATAGTGAAATTATTAGAGTTTTAGATAACAAAAATTTTATGCTAAAAAAATTATCAATAAAAAAATATATTACAAAGTATATTATGATTCTAAAAGATCATCATATTGATTTTATAATTAATCATCTTTTAATGTGGGGTAATTTAGATATTAACTACGTTGAAAAAAGTATTGATCAAGATGAAAGTTTAAAACATTTTAGTATAAAGGTTATACAAGATGCATATTTATATAAAGCACCTAAAACTAAATTAGTTAGTATACATAGTATTTATAACTCATATTTAATATAAATGGATAAAACACCTATTGAAATCAAATTAATGCAAGATATTAAATTTGTTATTGATCTAAATGAAGTTAAAACAAAGGAAATACAAAAGAAAAATAAAATTATTAAAACGCAAAATGAAGTTATAACCGAATATAAAAAAAGATTTGCAGAATATGAAAATAAAATTGCAGAACTTGTAGAAAATAATAAACAACTATCAAATCAAATTACTAAAACTAATAAACATTTAGAAGATATTTATCCTTTGCATATTTTTTAACAAAAAATAATTACATTTGTTTGTAGTAATCTATATCAAAATGTTCAATCTTACAATCAAGATGACCCTTCTTATTGTCAACCTCTATATGGCTAGTGCATATAAAATATGTCCTAGAAATTCATATTACAAAGTAGTTGATTTTTCTGCTAATTATGATGTTAAAACCTCTCAATATTGGATATGTAAAAAGTGTGCGCCCGGATATGTATCTAACGAAATTGACTTAAGGTGTGATTACTGTCCTTGGTTTAGTGAGTGTGATATCAAATCTACGCAATATTGTGATAAAGGTCACTATACATCTCACAGCAAGGGATGTGTTCCGTGTGATATTACGAATAATGAGTATATAAATGTAAAGAACCACTATCTTGAATGCCATAAGTGTACCAATGGTTATATCTATAACAATGAGTGTTATAACCTTGATTTCATTAAAAACTCTATTATGTAATAATATTACATTTTAGGATGTAATACGATTACATCAGTTCTATCAAAATCAGTTTCAGATAAAACCTCAATTATATCTGTATATTTACATCTTACAATATCACCAAAATTGTAAGGAGGATCAAATGCAATCAAGTTATTTTCAACTTTTCCATAAACAAATTGATTAGTTAATTTTATAACTTCAATCCAAAAACGTTCATATTCATTGCATATTTTTACTAAAAATCCTATTTTAATATCGTTTTTAACGTATGTAATATCAATTCTTTTATACCATTTGTCTTTCCAATAATTATTTATTTTTATAACATTTGGAAAATAATAACAATCCAAAAAAATATTAGGATAACTGATTAAATTGTAAAACATTGATATATTTTTAAATTAGTTATCATTTTTATATATTTTTCTAATGTTTTATCTGCATTTTTTTATTGTTCCTATAAGCAAAGATGTTAAGTATGGTTTGTTATAAAATTTTTTTGTAAAAACCCTTGCTTCATTTAATTTATATATATATCTATACTATGATCACCTATCTCACCACCTGTTTTTAAATATTTCTTTTTTAATTCTAATCCGTTTTTAGTTTTTTAAACATATAAGTTACATCTACGTTATTTCTTTTGCTTTAGTAAAATATATTTTGCGATTTCTTCCTGTAATAAATGAAAACATTATTATTTATAATATTTGAATAAAAATTATTTATTTTAACAATTAAAATACTTAAAAAATGTTTATTAAAATAATATATAATTATATTATGGGTATTGGTAAAAAATGTATTATTAAAAATTGTAATTTAGAAGCTTCATATAATTGGCAACATTTAAATGTAAGAAAATATTGCAATAATCATAAAGAAGATGGTATGGTTAATATAGTTAGTATAACGTGCATTTATCCAAATTGTGATAGAATTGCTTTATACAATTTTAAGCAATGTTATCGTTTAGGAAAATATTGTAGTAATCATAAATTACCGAATATGGTAAATGTATCAAATTTACCATATTGTATAGTATGTTATAAACGTGCTTCATTTAATTTTAAAAACAAAAAGAAACCAATATATTGTGCAGAACATAAAGATAATGAAATGATTGATATAACATCTAGACAATGTTTAAAATGTGATAAACGACCTTCATTTAATTATAAAAATGAGAAAAAACCAATGTATTGTTATACACATAAATTACCTGAAATGGTTGATATTAAGAATCCAATTTGTCTTGAGTGTAATAAACGTGCTTCATTTAATTTTAATTATGAGAAAAAACCAATTTATTGTCATAAACACAAATTACCTGAAATGATAAATGTTGTTAAAAAATTATTTAAGTAATAATTTAACATTATCCGGAATTTCTACAAATTTATTATCATTTACAACTGTTTCAATTTGTTTAAATCTCTGATGCCAATCTAAATTTCCCCAATCAACCGGATTTACTATTAATTTGCGTAATTGTTCAGATATAGAAGTCATTATTTCACGTACATTTTTTTCTACTAGTTTTTTTTGTGTTTGTTCGATTTTTGTTTTATAAACTAATGCATCTTCAAAATGTTTTATATTTGCAGTTATATTTGCTCTCATTTTTTTAATTTCACTTAATTCTTGTGAAGAAGCTTTAGGTGATCCAGATGATCCTGAAGCTTTAGGTGATCCTGAAGCTCTAGGTGATCCTGATGGTCCTGATGATCCAGAAGCTTTAGGTGATCCTGTAGTTCTGTTTGATTGTGGAATATCATAAAGTTTATCAATTGCTTTAATAATACTAAAATGGTTTGCAATAAGTTTTTTTAAATCAGTAATATTAATTCTATTTATTTTAAGCAAATATCTGTTAGAAACAGAATTAAAATAAGTAATTTTTGTATAAAATGCTTCAGTTAAATGATTGTTTGTAATTATGAACAATATTTTTTTCAGGTAAATAACTAACAGAATATTTTTTTTGTTTGGTACATATATTTTTTTCCAGATCACAGAAATATTTATTTTTAGTTCTAAATCTATTTAATTTTTCACAATCACTATTATTATTACATTTTTTTATACTAGGCATTTTTATTTAAATAAAAACAAATTAAAAATGAAAACATATTTTTAAAATTATTAATGTTTGATCTACAATACTATAACAAAACTTTACATAAAATTGAATTTGAAAATATAATTAAAGAAAAAGGATTGATACCAATTGAAGATCTATCACCAATATATGGTATATGTTATAATGAAAATACAATTAAAAAGGTAGATAAACTACTTAAAATTGATAAAAATTACGCAAATAAAATAGTATTTTGGAAATTATTAAATGATATTGATGAAACTAAAATTAAACAAAAATTAAAAGAACGAAATGCTTATGTTAGAAATGAAAACAAAGAATTATTAAAATTATTAGAAAACTTTCAAAATAACTTTCATAATTCTAGACATCCTAATTTTGCATATATACAATATAATGAAAGGATCGCATATCCATTTGATATTACATATAATACAAGAAAAATAGATTTTAATAAATTGATAGATAATGATATGGAATGTTCAGTATGTTTAGAAATAGATAATTATAGATTTACGTGTTGTAGTTGTTGCACAATAATATGTAAATCTTGTCATAAAGATGTAAAAGGAATATGTCCAATATGTAATAATAAAATAGAGATTAGTGATTTTAATTAAAGCATATTACAAAAGTTTTTATATTGAGTCATAGTCAGTTTATCTTTTTTATTATATTTTAAAAATGCAGGATGAACTTTAAAAGGCAGAGTTTTACCTGTTATTTTATTAGTATTAAATAAATGAATAATTTTATCATTTATAAATCCAAAATGATATTCATAATCTTCAGTATCTGTAAATATTGGTAGAACTATTGTTAATAATTCAATAGTTTTGCTAAAAGGTTCAACATTATATCGATCATAATCTTCTATTCTAAAATACAAAGTATAAACAACCGTATTTTCATCTAAACTATATCGTGATAATTCGATATCACGTCTTCTTAATGTTCTAACAGTTGGTTCAACAATTCTTGGATAAATTGTTTGTAATCTATTAATTATCATTTGTGTATCTTCAACAGTAAAAGGTTTTCGAGTATAAGGATTAACAAAAGGTTTATTATTTTTGATTGCTATTTTCCATTGTGTATAAAGATCTTTGGCATTAAAGGCATTTCTAAATGTTTTACCATTTTCTTGATATTCAATAATTATAACTGTTTTAAGATTTTGTAAATTCATCTTATGCCATTTTTTTTGTGAAAATGGATCAACTTCATTTATACCATCATAACTTAATATATTATCTATATATAATTGTTTTTCTTTTTTATTACCACTTGTGCCACTTGTGCCACTAGAATTTGTAGATTCAGTAGAACTAAAAGATAAAGATAAAGAATCATAACTTAATCTAAAATTAATATTACCAGTTTCTACACAATGAGCTGATATTGAATATAAATAATTTACTAATGTTATATTGGTATCAGTTTCCTTGTATTTATATAATACTTGTCGTAATAATAAATTTAAATATCTAAGAATAATATATTTTGGTAAATTATTAGAAAGATTTTTACGAAGGTCTCTAGTATTTTTACTTAATACTAATAATTCAAAATAATATTGTTGTGGTAATTTTTTAGTAATTAAATCAATATCTAAATTATCATTATTATGAACTAGATCATAAAGTTCTTCATTTGTCATAGCGAAATGAAAATCTTTAATAACTTTTTTAATATCTTTAACAACATCTAAATAACATTTAATATATTTATTTTTTTTGTTTTCATTAATATATTTTTCTAATAAATATAAAGCAGTTTTTTCATCTAAATTATCTTGTTCTAAAAATAATTTTTCAATAAAATCTATTCGGTATCCAATTTTAAATGGTATAAATAATAAATTCATTATTTGATCATAAGAATTTATATTAACAGTAAATTCATCTCTAGTGTTAATATGTCCTTCAATTATTTTTTTTTCATTATCATCATATGCGTATGTTCTACGACAATACCTAACAATATAATCTAAACGTTTTTCATCTTTAACTGGTAAATTATTTGTAATAGGATTAATAACACCTTTAATTTCATTTTTTAATAATTTTTCATATTCTGTTAAGAACATTATACATTGTTTTTTAGATAATTTGTTATTTTTGTCTTTTCTTATTTCACGAGTAGTCATTTTAATTGATATGTATATATTATTCACAAAGTAAATGCTAAAAATAAATTTATATTAAGAATAAGATATATATTAATTTTGAATTTAAAATAATGAATAAAATATTTGTATTTAATAATTTATATATATCAATACATAAAGATATTAAAGAAACTGAATATTTTATAAAAACAAGTAAAGATTTTATATTTTCAACAGATTATCACGAATACAATTATAAAATATATTATGAATATGGACCTGTAAATATTTATAACATTTATAAATTTGCAGATCTCTTAAATGAAACAATAGAAGATCCTAACTTAGCAAATAGAGATCTAGTATATTATATTTATAATGATAATGAAGAATTAACCAATATTGTATTACTTATAGGTTGTTATATGATAATAAAATTAAAATATAATCCAAGTAAGGTTATATTTATATTATCACATTTATTTGGATTACATACAAATTATTATACAGATTGTATTACTAAACACGGTGGATACAAAACATCTATAATAGATTGCTATAGATCTTTGTATTTTTCTATTAACCTAAATCTTATTAATTTAACAGATTATCTATATTTAGCTGAAATGGATGGAAGAGATATGCATATTATTGGAAATAAGTTTATAGCATTGTCCTGTCCGTCCATAAATAAAAATAATGTTAAAGAATTACACAAAAGAAATATTAAAAATATTATACGATTGAACGGTGATGTATATGATAAATCTTTAGTAGAACCAATTGAAATTCACGATCTTTATTTTAAAGATATGACAGTTCCTTCTATTAAAATTATGAAACAATTTATGAATATTGTCAATAATACAGATATTACAGAATTAATTGCTATACATTGTAAAGCTGGATTGGGTAGAACTGGTGTTTTGATATGTATTTGGTTAATTATAAAATATAATTTTACACCACAAAATGTAATAGCATATATAAGAATGATAAGATCTGGAAGTATTTTAGGTTATCAAGGTTTTTTCTTAGAAAGTATAGATGAATTTAAGCATCTTATTTAACAATACGTTGATATGGCAATACAACTTCATAATTATCTTCATCATTACGTATTATATCTAAACTATTATCACGTTTATCATAATTAGAAGTTATTGATTTATCGCTTGATCTACTGGAATTAGAATTACGACGATTATATTTTTTATTTTTTTCATTATTAGTTTTATCAGATTCGGTGTCTGAATGTGTATTCTTTATTTTTTCATCATTATATAACGATGTTTGTTTTTTAAATATTCTTTTATATTTTTTTTGAACCGAATGTCATAATTTTATTATAACAAGATAATTATCTATTTTATTAATAGACAATTCACTAAAATCTTTTTGTTTATTCATTTATTATAATTATAACAAGCAAAATATTTCATTTTATAGAAGTAAATGTATATTTATATATTAATATTAGCAATAAATATATATTTATATATAAGAATATTAAATTTAATAAATATTTTAAATTATAAAATTAAAAATAATTTAATTGTAAAAATTGAAAATCAACAAACATATACTAAACAACTATCATCGTCTGATGATATATTATTAAAAAAACGATCACATACAAAACCAAGTAGTGGTAGTTTATTTTATGCAGATAAGGTTATTAAAAATTATACTAAACCAGCATCAGAAGGTGTAAGATGACCACCTGGTAAATTTGTTTTACCAGTATAGGGATGAATCCAAGATTTTTCTCCAGTAAGTTTTTTAATATAATATATTACACCTATATTATTAATTTTAATATTTCTACTTCTATTTTCAAACCATTCACTATCTGCATTTAGAGCAGGTTGTTGTTCAACAGGTAGAATAACTTTATATTTTTTATTTGGTATATACACATCATCATATTTTGGTGCAGTTGGTGAATATGGTTGTTCATCAAAATATCTTTTTTGTCCACAAACATATTCAGGTGTATTAGGTGAATATGCGGGTGCAGATGGTTTATATTCTAAAGCACATTCAATTTGTAACGATTTAATATGTTTAAAAATTTGAATATCTTTTTGTTCGCTAATTAAATAATTTGGTAATTCATTTTCAATTCTTCGTTCATCTCTCTCATCATAAGATCTTTGAGTATACCATCCTAATGTTTTATCATCTGTTGTATGAATACTATAAACATAGTCATTTAATATATATTTACCAACTGAATCGCAATAAAAAGGTAATTCTTCTTCTTTAATATGTTGAAAATTACACTGTTTTTTATCACAATTATTACGATTACTTTTACAATGGAAGAATTTACATCTTTTACGTTGATTGGTTACCGTGCTATCAAAAGGATAGTATATTATTTTTTTTTCATTAGGGTAATAGAAGTGTCTATATTTGCTATTACCACAAAAACATTCTAACATATCATCTTTTAGATCGTAAGACATTTGTATTTCTATATTTATGTTTTCATTTTTTTTTGTATAAAAATGTAAAATTTTGTATTTTTTAAGTTAAAAAATGATATAAGATATTGAAAATCAACTATCTGTTGAACTACAGAAGAACACGCTAAAAGTTTTTAAGTGTTTTTTTCAAAGTCCTCTCAAAGTCCTCGTAGAGTCCTATCCTAAAGTTCTTAGACAACAATGAGCCACTTCAACACCAACTGTCCTCATTTCAACGTTGGTAAGTGTTCGTCGTCTAAGACCTGCAAGTACAAGTATCACAAGATATGCCCTGACAACTTCCTATGTGAGTATGAAGATTGTGAGTTTGGACACGGCATCTCCTATATGAAGAGGATTATTATCGTTAATATTTATGACAAGAAATATTTTGGCTATAGGTGTAATGATAATAAGTGTAGGATGCCTATGAATTGCATCAATAAGAACTGTGAATATGAACATCCTATTGACTACGAAGATAGGGCTTTCATCTACAACATTATTGATCATAGTATCAGCGACGAGAACGCCTGGTCGAATTATGAGAAGAAGTATACTTCATATTCACCGGCTACTTCTACTATGTCCACTAATTCTACTGTTCCTGCTCTCTGTTCTCCTTGTCCGGTGGTTTCGTCTCCTCCACCCCTGACTGGTTCTTTTGTGTCTTGCTTCAAGAAGGAAGCAAAAGAACCAGATGATATGCTATCTATCATTGAGGATATGAAGAATATCCGCAGTGATATTGATGCTGATACTAAGAAGGCTGATAGTATCAAGGAACAGATCAAGAAGTTGCAGGAAGAACTCTACAACACTGAAGAAAAAATCAAGGAAGATAAAAATAAACTAAAAGAGTTGGCAGTCAAAATAGCAGAGTGCTAGACACTCTGCCTATATACAAAAAAATACAAAAAAAATATATATATTTTTATTATTTGTATATAAAAATGATTGAAGACTATTATAAAATCCATCTGTTGAACTACAGAAGGATACTTTAAAGTTTTCAAAACCTTTACTGTGCTACAAACTCTTTACATCAAAAACAATGACAACTTATAACAAATACGATACTAACTGTCCTGATTTCAGTGTTGGTAATTGTTCTTCTTATAAAAACGGTATTTGTAAGTATAAATATCATAAGAAGTGTAACAACAGTTTCCTTTGTAATCGTGAGGATTGTAAGTTTGGACATACTATCTCCTATTCGAAAAGGCTTATTATCAACAATATTTATAACAAAAAGTATTCTCGTATGTCATCACCCTACAATGATAATAGGTGTAGCAATCCTATCAATTGTATTAACAAAGATTGTAATTTTGATCATCATCTTGTCTATGATGATAGAAAGTTTATCTATAATATTATCAATCCTTCTATTACTGAAGATAATGCTTGGTCTAATTATGAAAATAAGTATAATTCGCATTCACCTGCTAGTTCTAAGTTGTCTTATAGTTCTACTGTTCCTGCTATTTGTTCTCCTATTCCTAACTCATTTATTTCTTTGTGTAAAAAAGAAGAAGACTATAAGGACGATGATATGATATCTATTATTACGGATATGAAAAATATTCGTAGTAGTATTGATATTGATACTAAGAAGGCTGATGATATTAAGGAACAAATTAAGAAATTAAAAGAAGAACTTAACAACACTGAGGAAAAAATCAATAAAGATAAAAATAAATTGAAAGAATTGGCAATTAAAATAGCTACATATTAAAATTATTTATTTTTAATTTAGAATCATCAATATCTATCATATCAAGATCATAGCCTTCAGCTTCGCATCTTTCAATGTATTATTCTGAAGTTTTATCATATACTATATTACTTCTACGAGCGGCTCTTGCATCTCTATCTCTATTTTGTTGTCTGGTTCTTCTAGACATTTATTTATAACACATAAAAAAGTATAAAAATGACTGATAATAAATAAACTATTAAAATGTTTAATTATATTTTAGAACTTAAAAATAATTTTAAATCTTTTAAAACTTCAAAACATATTGCTAAATATTATGTTGGGGAATTAAATAATAATTTACCAAACGGTTTTGGAACTTGTATTAGAACTCATATTAAATATACAGGGGAATGGAAAAATGGTCTTCCAGATGGTAAAGGAATTGCAATTTATAAACAATTTGCATTTTCTTTCTTTATAGATGCACAATATGACAAATTTCAAATGTTTAAATATGACGGAACAGTCAAAAATGGTTTATTTGATGGTAAAGGAAGTTTAACAAGAAATGGAAAATTATTTTATGAAGGTGAATTTAAGGAAGGATCAATAACAGGTAAAGGTGAATTATATAGTGACAAAGGTAAATTAATGTATAAAGGTGATTTTGTATATGGAAAGTTTGAAGGAAAAGGAATGTTTTATAATGAAAATAGCGAACTAATGTATACTGGTAATTGGAAAAATGGTAAAAAAGAGGGTTATGGAGTATTATATAACCCCAAAGTGTCAAAAGTTATTCCAAACTATGATGGATATTGGAAAGATAATGCATACAATGGTGAAGGTAAATTAAAATTTAATAATGAAACAAGAGTAGGATTATTTGAAAATAATAAACAAATAGGTGAAGGAACATTTAGTGATAGTTTTCGTAAATATACTGGTAGTTTTAAAAATAATATGTTTAATGGTTATGGAGATTTAGTAGTATCTGAAAATAATAAAGTAAGTTATTCATATTCAGGTGAATTTATTGATAATAAATTTAATGGCAATGGATTTGTACAATATAAAAATAATAATACATATAATGGCGAATTTAAAGATAATTTAAAACACGGCAAAGGTATTTACTATGATTTTAAGAAAAATTATAATATTGAAACAAATTGGGTAAGTGATAGAAAAAATGGTGAAGGAACTATAATATATTCAGACGGAACTGGATTTAAATGTTCTTGGAAAAACGATAAATTAGTTAATAAAAAACGCTTAATGTTTTATGAAAATGATGATTTACAAATTACTTTAAAAAAGAAAAAAGAAATACCATATGAACTTAAATGTCCTATTTCGCTAGAGATAATGAAAGATCCTATTATATGTAGCGATGGTCATACATATGATCGTAAATCTATTGAAACTTTATTTAAAAATAAAAATTATATTAGTCCAACAACCCGAGAAAAATTAGATAAAAATATTTTAATTACAAATTATAATATAAAAAAAATGATTGATAACTTAAAATAAAATTGAATTTGAAAATATTTTTAAAGCGATATTATAAGATGAAACTATTACAATAAATAGGAATAATGGTGATATAAATAATATTTTAAGTATTTTTTAAAAAAATGATTGAATAAATATATAATTTTATAAATGGAATCTCTTAATTTTGATAAAACAAAGTTGCAATATTACAATGATGGTAATAAAACACCAATTCTTCTTCAATTTAAACAGATAGAAGAACAATTAGAAGAATATTTTAAAAAAAGTAAATTATGTGTAATAAAATTACATAGATGTGACAATTTAAATGATTTTAATAAATATTGTATAAAATATGATAATAATAAAAAAACAATTCTTATCAATCTATTACCATTAATGAAAGAAAAAATAGCAGAAAAATTAATAAAATCAAATTCTAAATCATTTCATGCAAATATTTATATAGCATACAATGGGAAATATGTATCAACAAATACAAAAAAAATAGATAAAAGTTTTTTAAACTTATGTAGTGATATTATAAAAACAGAAGAATATGAATGTAATATTTGTATGGAAACACTCCTAGATAATTCATATGTTGTTCAATGTAGTAAGTGTAAATATGCTGTTTGTGATAAATGTAAAATAAAATTTAAATGTCCAATCTGTGATATATCTTAAACAAAAATACCATCAAATATATTATGATAGTGTTTTTCAAAGTTTTATATTTGAAAATATTTTTGGCAATTTAGTTCTTGATTAAATCCTTTTGTATATTCATCATACTTACATTTCATGCAACCATTAATTGTTATATAATAATTAGGAGGACATAAACTTTTATCAGGTCTCTTACATAACTTATTTTTATACATTTCAATTGTACATAAATGACAAATTGAAGAACCTTTATTTGATATATGTCCAGGAGGACAACTTATACAATATTTTGTATTTTTATTACTATAAAAATCTTCAGGACATTGAACGCAACTATATATATCTTTATTATTTATTGTTTTCATATACCCAAATTCATAACCAGATGAACATAGGTTTTTTGCATTTATAAATGTAATCATTGTAATTACAAATAGAAATTTTAGATATTGCATTTATTGTTTTAATAATAATGTTTTCATTTTTTAATTTGTGTAATGATATTTTTTACAGGATCTTTAACAAAGCTATTATTATTCAATTCAACATAACCATTATTAAAACCTTCAATTTGTTTAAGATCATTGATAATCTTATCTGTTCCAAAATATTCGTGTGTAATAACTTCATTTTCAGTAATATTATGTCCTAAAGTGCAACTAATACAATTGTTAATAACAATAGTATGATTACTATCTAAAACTAAATTATATACTGAATTATAATTAGTTTCTATATTGCTAATATCTTTGGGAAATACCCATTCGTTATTCAATCTTATAGGATGATAAGGTGTTATAAGTAATCCTTCAATGTTAATTAATTTAATATTATTACCATTGATCCTAATCAAACATAATACTGTATTAATATTGCCTTTACTATCAATAAGTTTATCACCTTTTACAATTTTATCTATTTGTTTAAAACAATTATTAACTGTTAAAACTTGCGATAATGGATGAAAACAACCACCATTTACATTATTAAACATAGTAGTAAATTCTTGTTTAGATACTTTAACTTCATTAATAGATTTAGATGGTTTTGGTGGTGGCATATTAGTATATATATCGTCAATTTTATCTTTCATATTTTGAAATAATTTACCGCCATAATGTTGAATACTTTTATCTTTAAAGTTATTACATCTTTCTTGACTATGTGCATCTTTAAATGAGTTAATGTAATTTTTACCCCATTTTGAAAAATATTGTTCTTTAATTGCTAAACATATTTGATCTTTAAAATCTTGTATTAATTCATTATTAATATGACTATATTTAAACATATATTCGTCAATTGATTGTTTTGATTTTTGTTCTAGGGTTTCAACTAATTCCAAACGCATAATATTATACAAAAGATTGTCATTAATTTGAACTTTATTAAACGTATCAATTGAAAGTTCTTTATCATCATAAACAATTTTAATAGTAATATTATCTTCTTTTGTTTTAAAAACTAATGTTCTAGATTGACCATAATGAACTGTAGTAAGATCTGAATTATTTCCAATACAAGTAATATTATCTGTATTATAATAACATTTAAGATTATTAATAGCAATTGTATTAATATGTGCTAATGCGTGAATAAATATAGTTCCTACAAATCCAGAATCTGGAATAAATGAGAAATGACCATTACTAATTTTAGCAATATCAATAAGCAATTCAGTATCCAAAGAATACCCAAATCCAAATGTATATATATTAATTTTACTAGTAATTTTACGTTTAAGACAATGTAGAATACCTTGTGGTGGTAATAAATGAGAACTAGGCAATCCATCAGTTAAAAATAACAAAGATTGAATGCGATTAGTATTAGTAAATTGTTGTAATCCAATATTTAATCCTGCCCAAATATTTGTAGCACCTTCAGTTCTTAAATTAGTAATAAGTGTTCTATTAATATTATCACTTGTTGTTAGTGGTATTAAGATTCTTGCATCATTTGAAAATACTACAACAGATATACGATCATTTGGTTTCATACTTTCAATAATAGTAATTAAAGCGTGTTTAGTAATATCTAAAATAGTATATCCAATATCAACACTTTTACCATCTTGTTCAACTAAAGCAGGTGAATCCATAGAACCTGAAATATCAATAACAGCTACTATATCAACAGGAGGATATGAAGGACCACCTTCAATTGTTTTAATATTAAGTTTAAAATAATTGTAATCATTAATAGTAGTTTTTTCACCAATAATACTTGAAATAATATTTTTTTCATATATATAATCTATTTTAGTTGTTTTAGCATCAATAGCGTCTTTTAAAGATCTATTTGGTTTTAAATGTGATAGATCTAAATAATTTCTCGTAATAGGTGATGATTTATTATTTATCAGCCATTTACAAATGGCATCATATTCATATGTATTACCTTCATTATCAATATAAGGATTAGTCATAACATTATGTGTTATAGGACATATAAAACACTGCTCCATTTTACATAATCGTTAATTATCATATCATTTTTATATAATACATCTAAATGATTGCAATTCTAACCAAATAGATCAAAAATAGAACTACTAATATCTTTTTCTTCTGTTTCATTTAATGTAGAAATATCATCACTGCATTTAAATATTACAGGTCTACTAGGTTGTAAAAATGTAAATATAGTTTCTAAAAGATATTTTAATTTACTATTTGATATAAAAATTGTTGTATCAATTAAAATAGCTTCATTAATACTAACAGTATTTTCATTTCTAAAACATTTTACACATTCATATACATTAGTAAAACCAATAAATCCTATTTGAGCAGTATCTAATTTAATTTTATACTTAATATTTTTATTAATTTTATTAACATAAAAATCATTTATAGAATCAATGTAAGCTTTAATTTCTTCATCGTTAGGATATTCTTTTTTAATTTTACATTTCAATGTAGCATAATCTTTATTCTTTTTTTTACTATAGTATGCAATAGAAAAATCATCATTTAACAAAATAGTTTTAAATTCATCCATTTATGTATATAAACATTGTAAGCTTTATATTATTATATAAATAATGAAAAAATTAGTTAATATACATAATAAAACAAAAGAAATTACAGAAGAATTATCACCATTTAATAATACCAATATTATTTTAAATGAAAGTGATTTAAATAATTTTTTCAAAAATCATAATGTTGATTATCAATTTAAAAATATTAATTTATTTAGAAATGCTTTTGTTCATAAAAGTTATTGTTGTATGAAAAATACTAATTTTACTGATAGTAATATTAGTTGTCCCGAAGATTGCTTACCGCTACAAGAAATGCCATATGAAAGGTTAGAATTTTTAGGTGATTCAATATTAGGATATATAATAGCAAAATATATGTATATTAGATATCCTGATCAACCTGAAGGATTTTTATCAAAAATGCGAACAAAGATTGTAAATGGTAAAATGTTAGGATTCTTAAGTTATAAAATTGGATTTAGTAAATTTGCGATAATATCAAAACAAATAGAAGATATAAATGGTCGTAGTAATTATAAAATAATGGAAGATATATTTGAAGCATTTATAGGAGCATTATATATTGATAGTAATGATATTAATATTGTAGAACAATGGATAATTAATATTATTGAAAAATATATAGATTTTGTAGATTTAATAATGAAAAATACGAATTATAAAGATGCTTTAATATCTTATATGCAAAATAGATATCAAGATAATCCCAGATTTTTAGAAACTAATGTATCACATAATAGTTTATCATCTCAAAAAATATTTACATATATTGTAAAAGATCGTAATAATAATATATTAGGTAGTGCTACTGGTAGTAATAAAAAGGAAGCTGAAAATAATTGTGCATTTGAAGCATTGAAGTATTATGGACAAGAAATATAAATTTTATAAATTGTGAAAATAATAATAAATATTTTTCATATTTTGATATTGGTTTTAATTTTGTGCTTAAAATGAAAGTTTCATTGTAATATTTATATTCAATTTGACTTAATATACAATAATTGTTATTATAAATCCAAGATATATATACCAATAATGCTACAATACTATTGTAAGGACTAAAAGGATAAAGAACATAAAATATAAACAAATAATGAAAGAAAAAGAATATATACTTCAACATTATTATAAAAATGAAAACATTTTAATTTAATATACAAAATGGAAATTATCAACAATTATTGTGATATGTTAAATGTTAATCAAGCTGTTAAATATAAAGCATACGAACTACAATTTAATATTAAAATAAAAAAACCTGAAACCTATCTTGCTTCTATATATTGTGCTTGTTTATGCTGTAATTCTACAAAATCAATAAAACAAATAATGGGATTAGACAAATCAATAAATCAAAAATTACTTAATAAAACTATCAAAATAATTAATAAAAATAATAAAATTCCTACATTTAATGCTGAAAATCTTATACCGTAAATGTGTTTTAATTTAAATTTACCAGTTTTTAAAGAACAAGAAGCTATTAATAATTGTAAAAAAATACAAAATAAATTACCATCAACAAAAGCAATTATTGCTATTCTATTGACTTATGAAGAACTAACAGATGATATTTATGAAAATGCATCTTTAGTTTCAGGTATAAGTAGTATAACATTGAAGAAATATATAAGCTAAACTTCTTATACTTTAAACAAAATCATAATACCACTTGATTTAACTAAGTCAAAATATAATGTTTTATCGTCGTTTGTTGTTATTGGTATGTCTGTGCCATTTGTGGATTGTAGGGGGGTTACAATGTTATTATACATCCAACCATTATAAAAAAAGAAATCTTTGTTGTTATCAGTTACAATTGTAATTACGTGTCCAGCTTGTTTTTCTTTTTCCATAGATTCCCTAAAATCATCAGTTACAACTGTAGTTACGTGTCCAGCTTGTTTTTCTTCTTCCATAGATTCCCTAAAATCATCAGTTACAACTGTAGTTACGTGTCCAGCTTGTTCTTCTTCTTCCATAAATTCTTCTAGCATATCTGCTAATTCGGAAGATCCCGAAACATCCATATCTCCAGCAGAACCTTCAGTTTTTTTTGTTTTTTCATAATTACGTAAAATAATTGATGCAAACTCAAATCCAGGAATTAAATAATTTCTAACTGCATTGTTTTCAGGTTTTTCAATAACACGTATAGTTATTTTTTTACCATTTACTATTTTCGTATACAACTTTGTAGGACTATCTACTTCTTCTGTAAATTCAAGACCAAATGTTAATAATATTTTTATTAGTTCAAAAATATCTGCAAATGTACCACCTTCATTTAATATTATATCATTTAATTTTTTATTTGGATGTTTACTAACTTGAGAAAAACTAGAAAATATATTAGTTGATATATCAATTGGTATTGGTATATCTGTAAGTTTCGTAATAAAATCTTTAACAAAAGATAACTCTGAGTGAATACATTCCTTTCCTGTCATATTAAAATTTCTACCATATTGTAAAACCAATAATTCGCGTAAGTGGTTTTGAATTATACGTGCAACACTAGCGTTGTAAATTTCTAATGATGTTTTTTGTTGTTCTAAGTTTGTTGTCCTTTCTTTTAAAAGGACTATAATTATATTTAGAAATTTTTCTTTTAAACAATAAGGATACATTAAAGCAACTAAAATAGAATTAATCCAACAAGAACCTAAATCTGATTGTTGTACAATAGGATAAATTTTATTATATGGTCTAAGAACAGGATCTTTTAATGATTGTCTAAATGTCTCTACACTTAACCAATGCGGTCTAGCATCCCGAAAAAACATTTCTAGTAAAGATGTAGATAGCTTAGTCTCTCTTGCAAATTCAGGTCCATATTTTTCTTTTAAACTACGTAAAATTAATTTCGTCATAACAATTGCTCGCCATCTACTTTTACCTGTTGCAATGGATTCATCATAGTCTTTTTTTAATTTTTCAACTCTTTTTTTGGTGTTTTTTATCTATTTTCTTTGTTTGCTGTAATGCATAAAAACCGTTAAAAGATTTATCTGTTTTATCTGTTGTGGTTTTTTTTCTAGGTACACCTCCAACAACTATAACATCATAAAACAATAAATTAAATAATATAGATATTTTGTTATTTGGTTCTTTAAGATCAACTTTTGTTTTATTATTTCCAAGTTTAGACAGTAAATTAACATAAGTTCTATAACCTTTTGTCATATCAATTTCAACATCAAGTTTAAAATATTTTGAAAATAATCCAGGTTTATTAGCACATAATATACCCAATCAATCTTTAAGATCTTTAATTTTATATTTTTTCTCAATTGTAAAAATGGATTTTACACCTTTAAAATCTTTAGTTTTTCTAATATCATTAAGTTGATCTAAAACAAATTGAATTGTTTTAGATTTATTAAGATCCCTATCAGGTTTTAAATATTTAAAACAATATTTTTGTATAATTATTATAATTAAATCTAATTTTAATATTGTATTAAAATACATTTAATATAATATTGACATAAAATGTCCATAATAAAAATGGAATAACATAAATAATATTTGATTTATAATACATTATAATTGTAACTATAATAGCTAATATTAATGCTATTAAATTAAAATAGTTATTATCAGTATTTTGTAACCCAGATGTTAAAAAAGGATACGATAAACAATATAAAATAGTTAAAACAATAAACCACGAATAAACAGAAGGATATAATAAAAAATGAATATATCCTAATAATCCTAAAATAATAATCCAAATAGATCCTATAATATATCCAGGTGGTAATTTACTATTTTTTTGATTATCATTATTCCATCCTTGTATATAAATATAAAAGTTAAGAATAATAGCTAAAATAATAGGAACTAATATATGAATATACCACATTTAATATTTGTTATTATTTAATAAATGCCACCAACACTAATATTAGATTTGGATAATACAATAATTGGTAATATTACATATCAATTATTGGCACATACACTATGTAATAAAGTTAAAAAAAATTGCGGAATGGTTGCGAATTGTTATAATGAAAAAACGGGTATAATTCGTCCATATTTTTGTAAGTTTATTTATATAATACGTGAAAAGTTTCCAGATATTAAAATTTATGTTTATACTGCTAGTCAAAAAGATTGGGCTTTAAAAGAAATAAAATGGATAGAAAAATGTTGTAATTTAAAGTTTGATAGACCTATATTAACACGAGATGATTGTATTGAAATGGATAATTCTTATTATAAATCAATACAAAAAATATCTAAACGTATTAAAACCTTAGATAAAAATAATATTTTGATAATTGATAATAACGATGTATTCGTAGATTGTAAAGAAAGTTTTATAAAATGTCCAGATTATAATTATATATCTTTTGTTGATTTATGGAAAGTATTACCAAAAGCAATGTTAGATAAACAAGAGGTATTAACCTTTATGCAAAAACTTATAAAAGAAGGATATATAAATCCATATAATGTTGATGCTATTGGTGAAAATATAGAACAATCTTTAAGATATTTACATTGGTATCAAAAAAAATTAACTATTGTAAATAAAATTAATAGAAAAAGTTATAGCGATAGTTTTTGGAAAACTTTAATTAAAATAGTATATAATGTAAATAATTTTAAAGACATAAAAATGATATATAATATAGAATCTAAAACATAATGTATTATAACGATGAGTATTTTGTAAAATATTATAATGACCCTGTATTTGTAAAACCACCACTTAGATTTTCAAAACACGCAATTCAACGTCAAAATGAAAGGATACCAAAAACACATATTGGTGAAAAAAATGTTAATATTATTAAAAATAACACTGTTGTTACAACAATTACCAAATCTAAAAAAGAATATCCTATTCAAGATAAATTAAAAGAATATTTGTATCATAATAAAGTTGAATTTGATAAAGATCTAATTGGTAGAGTAATTGGTAAGAAAGGTAGTAATCTTAAAACATTAATTTATAAAGTAAAATGTTTAGTGTATAGTAGTAATTTTGATTATTGTATTGATAGAACTATTGTTGATAATAAATGTTGTATTTATATTTTAGCAAATAATAAAAACATTTTAACTATTGCTACTAATGAATTGAATAGCAATTTAGCTAATGTTTGTAATACAAATGATAAAAAATGATGTTGTTATATTATATCAATTATAAAAATGGCGCTATCAAATGTTGAAATAGCTGATAATATCATTAATTTGCTTAATAAAGTTAAAGAAAATGAAGCTTTTAATGATACAATTGATAAAAAAGAACAAACTAAACTATTTAATAAAATAGTTAAAGCTGGTATTAAAGGGCAAACTAAAATTAATATTAAAACTTTTAAGAAAGAACCAAATGAATATAATACGTTTATTAAGGATATGATGCCTACTGTAAAACAAGAAAATCCTACTCTATCTAGTTCTGAAATATTTAAAATAATTGGTGCTATATGGACAAAAGATCATCCTAAAAAACCTAAAAAGACCAAAGAAACTGATAATACCAAAGAAACTGATAATACCAAAGAAACTGATAATACCAAAACCAAAAAATCAAAAAAACAAGCAAAAAAGAAATAAATTAATATATGTAATAATAATTAGGATATAATTCAGTATCCTTTTTATTATTATTTTAATAATATATACTTAAAGACAATATATTATATAATATATATATAATGACAGATGATATTGATATAAAAAAAATATATCCATATTATGTTGAAAGAACTTCACATTATAAATCAATTTATGGTAATAATACTGTTTTATTAATGCAAGTTGGTGCATTTTACGAAATATATTCAGATTGTAATAAAGATAATATTGATATTAAAGGTATATCTGAAATAACACAACTAGCAATTGCAGGTAAAAAATCGAATTATTATATGGCAGGTTTTAAAATAGAACTATTACCAAAATATGCTAATATAATAACAAGTGCAGGATATACTTGTATTGTATATGAACAAATTGGCGAACAAACCACAGATGGTAGAGAAAAACGAGGATTACGTGAAATAATATCACCAGGAACTAATGTTAATTGTAAAGACGAAGTGTCTAATTTAATTATTTTTTATTTAGAAGATAATTCAATGGGATGTGTAGTCTTAAATGTGTTATCTAATAAATGTTTTATATTAGAAAGTCATTCAACATCAAATGATCGTAATAAAGCTTATAATGATATTTTAAGAATTATAACAATTCATAAACCAACTGAAGTGTTAATAACAAGTTTATCAGATAACTATGATCTTAATAAAATATACGAAATGTTTTCACAATCAACTACAATTCATAATAAAATTGGTAAAATGAATAAAGAATATACAAAATTGGAATATCAAAAACAAACTTTAATAAAAGCATATAATTATCAATCTGTAGCAAATGTAATAGATTATTTAGATCTTAATTATTATCCAATTGCATTAATTGCTTTAATAAATGCAATTCAATTTGTATATGAACGTAATCCTAATATTATTAAAAATATTGAAAAACCTACATATATTGATAATGATGATACATTTAAATTAGATTATGATAGTGCTATACAATTAAATTACATTGATCATAAAGAAAACTCTGTTATTAAAATAATAAATAAATGTTATACTGCGATAGGAAGACGTGCTATGAATACTCGTCTAATATATCCAAAAACAACTGAAAGCTCTTTAAATAAGTCATATGATATAATAGAACAATATTTAGATACTGATATGACGGAACCTATAAATAATTTAAAACAAATATATGATATTGAAAGACTATATCGTAAAATAGTATCAATGAAAATATTACAAACAGAATGGTTTAATTTTGCAGTATCTATAACATATGCTAAAAAACTATTAACATTCTTTGAAGAACCCTTAGATGATATAAATAAACTAGAACAATCATATTGTTGTTTGGATTTAGATAGTTTAACCAATGATCTTTCACCATTTAAAAAAGGATATTTTAAAGAATTAGATGATCTAAATGAATCTTATAATAATAATTTTAAAGAATTAGAAGATATAGTGCAATCAATATCAACAATTGGACAAAAAGATACAACACAATGTAAAATAGATATAACAAAAGATAATATAAATATTTTAATGACGAAAAGAAGGTATGAAACTGCAAAAAAACTTAATTCAACTGAAATGTCTAATTATACTACAGAAACAAAGTCAAAAGATAATTATCGTATTACCAGTAATACAATAAGAAATATAACAGATTCAATTATAAATATAAAAACCGATATAACTACAAAAAGTAATGAAATTTATAAAAAATTTATAAAAGATTTTGGAGATAATAATTTTAATATTATAACAAATACTATTGATAAAATAGGATTTTATGATTGTTTAATATGTAATATTAATAATACGATAAAATATAATCTATGTAAACCAATTATTAATATGAAATCTAGATCATATTTTAATATTAAAGGAATCCGCAATCCTATTATAGAACAAACTAGCAAATGTGTAAAAAACGATATTAAATTGAAGGCAAATGGAATGCTATTATATGGTATTAATAGCAGTGGTAAAAGTTGTTTAATGAAATCTGTAGCAATTAATATTTTATTAGCCCAATCTGGTATGTATGTGTTTTGCGATTCAATGACATATTCACCATACAATGCTATATATACACGTATAAGCAGTGCTGATAATATTTTTAGGGGAACAAGTAGTTTTATTCGTGAAATGACGGAATTGGACAATATACTAAAACGAGCAAATAAAAACTCATTAGTTGTAGGAGATGAAGTATGTGCAGGAACTGAAAATATATCAGCAATATCAATAGTATCCGCAAGTATATTAGAACTTTGTAAATTAAAATGTTCTTTTTTATTTGCAACACATTTACACGAATTAATTAATATTGAAGATATAACAACAAATGAAAAAATATTAATTAAACATATGAAAATTAATATTGTTAATGATAATATAGAGTTTATAAGAAAATTAGAAGATGGTGATGGAGATAAATTATACGGAATTAATATATGTAGATATCTCAAAATGCCAAATGAGTTTTTATTGAAAGCTGAAGAAATTAAGAAAACATTAACAAATACTAATCATAATTTTATAGAATTTAAGAAATCAAATTATAATTCTAAAATATATATGGATAAATGTTTAGTTTGTAATATTAATAAAGCTACAGAAACACATCACATAATATATCAATGTAATGATGATAGTAAAAATAAAAATAAAATAGATAATCTAGTTCCAATATGTAATGAATGTCATAATAAAGAACATAATGAAAAAAGTATTAAAATAGAAGGTTATATTGATACTATATACGGTAAAGTATTAAATGTAATTAAATGTAAAGATCACCTTTAAATTCTTTATTATTTTTATGTAATGTTTCAATTAATTTTGAAATATTTTTAATTATATTTTGTTTTTTACGATGCATAAAAAAGAAATCAACTAGTATACAAGGTGGTATATCAAAACTTTTAATTTGTTTCCATAATTCGTTAAACATATTCTCATCTTCAAAAAAAGATTTATATATATCATATGCTTGATCTTTATCAACATATGTAAGTTCAATAGAATAATCTATACGACCTGAACGTGTTAGAGCACTATCAAGTTTTTCAGGATGATTAGTTGTTAAAATTAATATCATACCTTCTTGACTATTAAATCCATCCATACAATTTAAAAATCCTTGCATTGTTATATTATTCCGCATTGTATCAGATTCTTTTCTATCTGTAAAAATACAATCTACATCTTCTATAACTACTACACTTAACTTTTCATTTTCATTAATAGATCTAAAAGCTTCTAAAAAATCAGATTCTTTCAATTCAGAATTAATATTAATAACTAAAATATCGCAATTGTATTTAGTAGCTATGCAATGAATTAAAGTAGTCTTACCTACTCCTGGTTTTCCGTGTAGTAATATATTATATTTATAAGGTATTCCGTGTTTAATATAATCATTGTAAGAATCTGGATCAATAAAGCTACTAATAGCATTGCAAACATCTTCTTTTTGTTGTTTTTTAAGAAATATAGTATCCATAGATCTTTTAGGTATTATGGTTGAATTAGACCAACCATATTTACCATAAAACTTTTTAACAATTTTACTATTTGATTCAGCTTCTAAATAATTTTCACGGGTATTACAACAATGCGTAATAAAATTATTTAAATAATTACTATCATTTTCCTCAATAGATAATTCTATTGTTTTAATAATAGTATAATCTTTTTCATCTGTATTTATTGTTTGTGTAATATTATTAAGTATAAGATCTTCAATTGTTATAGTTATAAAATAATCTTTATGTTTTAAAACATATTTGCCATTATTTGGACTAATAAGATGTGAATAAGTTTTTTTACCTTTTAAAAGATATTCTCTATTTCTAATTTTATCATACCCATTATAAATACCATTGTCTAATTTTAAATTTTTATGAATATAATGTAATACATATTTACCTACAATATCACTTGAATATAATATTAATTTAGACATAATTTAATATAATAATATAATGCTTAAGTAATAACAAAAGGTTTTTTATTTATTATCAAAGATTCATCAGGTTTAATTAATAATTCTGGATATAAATCAAATAATATGTTATGAACTTGTTTTTTTTTAGTTTTATAAGAATCTCTATTATACGATAATACAAGTAGTGATCTATTTACATTTAATGGAAAATCAATATCTTTAGAGTTATACGTAATATTGTCAGGAATCCATCCACCATATAATTTTGGATAAAATGCGTGAATTATACGTGAATAATCCCGTATAACATTATCAGCTTTAATTTTTTTAGCAAATCCATAATCCCAAATTACCCATATAAACCCAATATTTTCAAGATAAACGTCAATACCATTTACCTTATAATAAAAATATCCTCCTGGTTTTATTTTATGATATAAAAAATTACCCCAATGTGCATCTTTATGTATAAAACCAGTATAATGTGAAAAATTAGAAATACTAAAGAATATTTGTGTAATAGCATTTTTCATAAATGTCGTACTTTGTTTCTTAGACGACATTAGCATCTTAAGATCACCTGAAAACATTTCATTAAAACTTACATAAAAATTATCACAATACCTAATAGCTTCTGGCAATAATGAAGACTTCATATTACTAGTTTTAGATATTGTAGTATAAAAATACATTATAGGAAAATGAATAGTTTTTTTAGCTAAAATAATCTTAGTAATTTTTTCTAAAATAGATAATTCTTTTGTATTGCTTTCATTTATACATATTAATTTAGAGGCAGCAGTATATATTCTAGGTTTTATTCCATATGTAACCGAATATACTGCACCATATTTACTTTTACTTCCAATTTTTTTATTTAATATTAAGTTTTTATAACTATATTTATCTTGTTTTAAAATTATAAAATCACCTATACTAGTAGATGTAAAATGTTTCATAAAATTACTAGCATATTTAATACGATTATCTAATACAAATGTTCTATTTTCAAAACTAACAGATTTATTAATAGGACTTAATATGTTATTTTCCATTTATATTTTAAGTATATAAAAACTTATTATTATTATAATAATATGACTCATTCACCCAAGAAATTGCAAGACATACTAGAAAAAATAAATGAAACTTGTATTTTACTAGCTAACAGAGATAGTCTAGATGTCAGATTTACCAAACTTGATTTTTTAGAAGAAAAAGGATTTTATAACAAATATGATCCTAAAATGTTTCTTTAAGTTTTTTCCATTCCTGACTAATTACAGCTAATTTTTCTTTATAACTAATAGGATTATCAGTCATTTCTTTTAATTTAATTGATCTAAAACTTGCATAAGTAGGTTTTTGTAATTCTGGTTCTTTATCAAAAATATAATCAACAATATCTTCTATTTTTGTAATATTATCTGGTATAGTTTTTAATTTACTAATAATATCTTTTTTAAACATTGATATATATATTAAAATTAATTATATCATTTTTCCTTTGTTCCGCATTTTTTGCCATCCATAGTAGCGAGTAATGGATTAACTAGTTTTTTATATTCTTCTTCTTCAACTTCTACTCCTACTTCTACACGTATTTTTGGACAATGATTGTTAGTATTAAAATCTTCTTTGGTTATTATTGATTCGCCTTTGGTTGGTGCTTCTTTACTAACAGTCCAAGCCTTATTACGATATTCTAAAATATATTTAAATATATTATATTCAATATCAGTATTAACAAATTTATAATATGTAATTTCAACTTTATTTCCTGAATTTGAATAAGTGATTTTACTAAATCCATAAGCATCATGAACATACATATCAGTAACTTCAATATTATCATTTAATTTACATTTTAATGGAATAGGATCAGTCTTATCAACATAATCACCAGGAAGATCTCTTGAAGCACCACCAGAACCACATATAACCATACAAAGATTATTAGATAATTTACATATTTGAAAATTATGAATATCAGCACATAAATAAATACTTTTGTATTTTGTAAAAATATTTAAAAACTTATTAATTGCTTTAACTTTAACTTTAGCTTCATCAACTTTTTCTTTAAAATATAGATCAGCTACTGTATTAATTATAAACTCAGCTTCAGGTGTAGGTTCACCATCAGTTTTCTTCTTCTTCTTCTTTTTTTTTAATCCAAAGAAAGGATGATGACCAACAATAAATAATAATTTAATTTTTTTACCAATTAATTCACGAATAACTAACTCACGATATTTATCAATTGATGCAATATCTTCAGCTTCAAAAATATTAGTATTTAAATATAAAAAGAATATTCCTTTACGTTTTTCTTCAATATGTGGCTTACATACATATAATTTTACATCATTATATTGATAAATATTTTGAATATATTTAATGCTACTACTATGACCTAATAATATTTTACTTATAATATCAGTTTGAACTTTAACCATACAACCTAATTGATCACATTGATAATAAAAGTCATTTAATTTGTTAGGATTTATATCGTGATTACCTAAAACTATATCAACTTTTTTAGATATTTGAAATAATTTTTCATAACCAGTTTCTAATACATATAAAGGATAAAACTTAAACTTATTTATTTGTTTATTTTCTGAAGTTGAAGCATTTGGAGCTTGAACTGATGATTTTGGAACTTTTATTTTGTGACTATACCAATTATCACCTGCTAAAACAATAGGCATATTTGAATATAAATTTTTTAATAACGCTAAAACAACATTTCTATTTAATAGTTTTTCTTTTTTAGAACAATTAATGTTATTCCAACACCCGAAAAATATAAAATCATTATTTGCAACGTGTGGAATACTAGACGAACTTTTACTATTAACAGATAATGTTCTAGCTTTTGCAACGTGTGGAATACTAGACGAACTTTTACTATTAACAGATAATGTTCTAGCTTTTGCAACGTGTGGAATACTAGACGAACTTTTACTATTAACAGATAATGATCTAGCTTTTGCAACGTGTGGAATACTAGACGAACTTTTACTATTAACAGATAATGTTCTAGCTTTTAACATTTTTATATTATATAAAACATTATTAATTGTTTTTCTATAATAATGAATCCATTTGAAAAACAAACAATAGTTATAGGTGAATATTCAATAAAAGATATAGTTAAAACAAATAAAAAAATACAGGATGTTTGGAATACTAAAAGCGATAAAACCCGTATTCTTTTCTGTGGAACATATCCAATAGGAACAACAAATGGTTATTCAAAGATTACATATTACACTTCAAAATATTTAGGAAAATATGAAGATGAAATAGATTTATCAATTTGGGGATTTCAAAACTATAAACAAACATCCGGTGCTATAAGAAATGACATACCATCCAATGTTAAATTACTTGATCCACTACAAATTGAAAAAGATAATAATGTATCAGGTAGTGGTTTTGGTGAAAAAGTTATAGCAAAACATTTAAAAGAAAATGCTTACGATATTATTATTATTTTTAATGATAGTATGATCACATCTGCTGTAACTGCAAATATTATAAATGAAATGCATCAATATAGATCAAAGTTTAAATTAGTATCATATATGGATCAAGTATATATGTTTCAAAAAACAGAATATATTAATTTGTTAAATAAACATTTTGATGCTATTATTGCTTTTACTCCATTTTGGAAAGACAATACTTATAGAATAGGTATTCGTAAAGATATGCCAGTTTATGTATATAAACACGGTTTTGATGATAAATTATATTTTCCTATTCCAAAATCTTATTGTCGTTATTATTATGATCTTCCACAAGATGCTTTTATTATTGAATCTACAAATCGCAATCAACCTAGAAAAGGTTGGGATATTGCGATTATATCCTGGGCTTTATTTGTTAAAAGACATTGGATTGCTAATGTAGGTTCTAAAGACACTAAACACGAATTTAAGACTAATCATCATACTAAAAGACCTATCTTGTTTGCTATAGGAACATCACAAGAAGGTCATTGGGATCTAATGGCTGTTTTAGAACACGAATGTAAATTAATTGATTTAGATTTTGAATATGCTAAAAAAACATTATGGTTTATTGATAATGCACAAAGAGTATCTGATAGAGATATCAATATTTTTATGAGTTTATGTGATGTTAATTTTGCACCTGTCCATGCAGAAGGATGGGGACTAACTTGTAGTGAAAGTTTGGGTATAGGAAGAGCACAGGTCGCATCCTATGTTGGAGGACATAAAGAATTTATGAATAATAATATATCTACATTAATACAACCTAAATTACATAAATATGGAGAATTAAATAGTAAAATGAAAGGTATTGGATCAATTGACGAAATATGTTTGCCAGAAGATTATATGGAAGGATTATGGAAATATTTTAGTAATCCAGATTTATGTGAAAAACACGGTAATCGTGGTAGAAAACATATATTAGAAAATTATAAATGGGATAAAGTAGTTAAAGAATTTAAAAACGATGTTTTAGATAAAATTATAGCATTATAAGCTTAATGCTAATTTATATATTTCTTGTTTTTCTTCTGGTGTTATATCATCTTTTATATTAAATCTTTTACGTACATCATTAGGTGTATTACATTGTTTTATAATATTTGCAATTTCATTACAAGATAATTCAAATAAACTATCAATATCTAAAAAACAACTTGCTTCAATAATTTGAAATAAGATGTTATCAGGTAAATCAAAAAATCTATTATTCCATTTAATTATATAATTTTTATCTGTATTATTAATATTAAAATCATTATGATTATTTAAAAAATATATAATGTTCTTAAGGATTATATACGAACAAGATTTATTATTCAATTCTACAGTTTCATTATAGTTTGGTAAATTACTTAAAAACGCAGAATAATATATTAAATTATCAGGATATTCAATATTTTTCTTATCGTAAGTTAAAAGTTTCATATGTTAATATATAAACAGAATAATTTTCTATATAAAAAACACAGAAATAATGTTGTAACAAGTAATAAAATTTCAAAAATGACATTATTACTAAAATACTTGAAGTTCTAGTAAATCATTTTGTTCTCTTGCAATAGATTAATTTTGAAATAATTACCAAAAATTCTATTACTTAATAGTCAAAATCCTATATTATAATATTGTATATAAAATAAATGCCTTCCAAAAAAAGTTCTAGTATAAATTTTGGACCTAAACCTAAACCTAGTGGAACTCGTAGTGGTGAAAGACAACAAGAAGAATATTCAAGTTCTTCAGAAGCTTCCCGAGCTAATACTGTTAGTGCAAGATCTCCAGCAAGATCTCCAGCAAGATCTTCAGCAAAATCTCCAGCAGGATCTTCAGCAAAATCTCCAGCAAGATCTCCAGCAAGATCTCCAGCAAAATCTCCAGCAAAATCTCCAGCAAAAAGTCCTATAGAATATAAATATACTAAATTACAATTTAAATTAAACTTTCATATTTATAATCATATATACAAAAATGCAGATATAATTTCTAAGTTTGTTAAATTTGACAAAGAGCAAATAATAGAAACAATTGACTATTTACAAAAATATGGTATTTACTATATTGATATTCAAAGAATAAAAAAAGAAATTAAAGGTGGTGTAGCAACAGCAGGTAGAGATGCAAGATTTAAAAATATACAAGGAGACCCTAAGGAATTAGAATGCTACTCAGTTTTTGAGAAATTAACTTCTGAAAGTATTAAACGCATTTTTAATAGATTAAAATCTCAAAGCACTGTTGATGGAGTTGATGGACATGTACTGCTTTTAAAAGAAATAGATGGGCATGGTAGAAATGTTGATTATTCAATTAAAGTTGTAATGAATTTTAATAGTGAATCGGGTTTATTAATGATTGGATTTATGGATATGAAACCTCCTGAATGTGTTACACAAAGATTTAAAATAACAGGTCAAAACTGTGATAACCTAGTTTTACCAATGCATTATTCTTTTTTTACTAAACAATCCACTTCTGCAGCTACACAATCTTGTTTCAAATCATCACATTTTTCAATATATTCTGATAGTTATATATTAGCACCTAATGCAAATAACAAAATTAGTCATCACTCAGATCCTAGTATGGATACTGTGAGAACAAACTGGCGTATTTGTGGCATTGAAGACACTGCTAGTGGCGGAGTCCATAGTACTCCTTCAAAAAAAATTTATACACCTGTTGTTAGTTTTGAAGAACTTCTTGAAGTATTGAATAGTACCGATCTAATTAAAAAAATATCATTTACCGAGGAAAGTGATCATGATCATTTTTATCTTAATAATATTGACGATAAGCATGAAAATGATGTTGAATCTTACTTAGAAAATATGTGTTCTAAAGTAATACCTGCTGCAATGAGACAGGTATTAAACTATTTTTTAATACCTGCAACAACAGACAACTATTTGTTTAGAAGTGAACTTGCAGAAAAAGATTTGAAGCTTGAAACAGAAAAAAAATACAAACCAGGAGAGGTTTCCATAAGACATTATATTATGCCTATATATGATGCAGAAGAACGACGCAAACAACTTGCTTTATACAAACCTTCTGGTTTGTCAAATAGTTATAGTGCAATCAAAAAAACTTATAACGAGTTAGAACCTAGAGATGCTGAAATAACTGTACAACCTCAAGATCCAAAAGGTCCATCACTATTTGACCGTGTATATGAACCTAGAGCAATGCAATACCTAGTACCAGACCCCATAATAGAACTTATTAATCTTGAAGAGCGAATAATTCATAGTATGGATCATTCTCAAACTCATAGTAAAATTTTAAAATATGTTGTTGGAGAGTTAGAATTAACATATCAAGCTAAAGAACTTAAAGCCTTTGAAGAAAAACAAAATCAAGAATGGAGAGATGTTTTTAATAAACAAAAATCTGATCTAGGACCACAATTAAATTTATCATATTATGATCAAGAACGAACTATATATAAGCAGTTTGCTGAAAGGTATGCACTGGCTACTAGACAATATTTAGATTATTTAGGCATTAGAAAATTATTATATAATGACAAGAACGACTTAGAATTTTTCAGAAATAAAAAGGAAGTTTTTGAATATGTGTTAATACTGCAACAATTTGCTTTTAGACATATTAAAGATATGGTAACAAATCATCATGATATTCTAACAACATTTTATAGGGACAGAGTTGCTGAAGATGGTATTAAGGATCGTACCATATTTCCTAGGGTAGAAAAATATAAAAGTGAACAATTAGAAGCCTTAACTAAAGTATTAAATAAACAAACAGAAGTTGATCGTTGGCTTGTGACCAATTATAACAATACTACTCCAGCAGAAAAAAAAGAAATGTATGATAGGGAATCAGAAAGTTTAAAGGAATTAGGACAGAAATGGCAAGATACATTAGAAGATAATAAAATACCTTATGTTTTTAACGAGACATCGTCAAATAAATATCATCATCAGGCTAATGGAACTCAAGTAAATACTGGAGGAACACCTACAGTTGGTGGTAATGGTAAAAAGTCAAAAAAAGAACGCAGAGCACAATCAGCACCGGATGCTAGAAGAGGACCCAAAGCAAAATCAGCACCAGCTGAAAGAGGAACACATAACAAAGCAAAATCAGCACCAGCTGAAAGAGGAACACATAACAAAGCAAAATCAGCACAAAATGCTAAAAAAGAAAACGTTTTAACATTTGTATGTAGTACAGTAAATGATATATTACAAACATCTAATTATTTTAAAATAATACCTGTAATAACTGAATCATCAAATATAAAACCATTTAAATTTACAGATAAAGATATAGATAATGAAACAATTTCATTAGAAATTAATACTATTATAGAAGACAAATTAGAGTGTGATAAATTTAAAGAATTACTTAAAAAATTTAATGTTGAAAGGGTTGCATTGAACGCTACTAAATATAGTACAAAACATTCTGATAATGAATATTTTATTATAGATACTATAAAATCTCAAGTATTAAAACTAACTCATAAAGATTTATTAGAAAATTTAACATATAGTAAAACTAGTTCGGATGGACGTGAAATTGGAAAATTCATTTCAAGTTATGAATATGAAAATCCAAAATCTTCGCTTTTAAAAATTATTAGTCCTGAAAATACTAAAGTTCCTTATTTTCAAAAGGAAGTTATAGGATCTAACAGGGTACAATCAGCACAAAATGCTAAAAAAGAACGCAGAGCACAATCAGCACCGGATGCTAGAAGAGGACCCAAAGCACAATTAGCACCAGCTGAAAGAGGAACACATAACAAAGCAAAATCAGCACCAGCTGAAAGAGGAACACATAACAAAGCAAAATCAGCACCAAGTACAATAGAAAAATCTAAATTAGATGAAAACTTTTTATTATTATCATTATTTTATACAATGACAGATTCCAATCAAGCCAATACTACAAAAAGAACACGATCAGCATCGGGTGTACAAAGAAACCCTAAACACTTAATTGAAGGAGGTATTATCCGTATTAATCCGTATTAAACAATAAATATATATGTGAAAAATAACAATTATTCAAAAATTGCAGGGTTACGTGAAAATATATCCCATTTAATTTTATCTTGATTATCTTTAAGAATTTCTATAGCATTTGAATTTGCAGACAAACTAAACCAATTAATTTTATCTTTATTATTTTTAATTAATTCTATAGCATTTAAATTATAACTTACTTTACTCCAATTTATTTTATCTAAATTATTTTCTAATAGTTCAATTGCATTAATATTACTAGATAAATTACTCCAATTTATTTTATCTAAATTATTTTTTAATAGTTCAATTGCATTAGGATTTTTAGATAATTCATTCCAATCTATTTTATCCTTGTTTTCTTTTAATAATTCAATTGCATTAGGATTTTTAGATAACGTTTTCCAATGTATTTTATCTTTATTTTTTTTAAGAATATCAATCCCATTTATATTATTACATAATCCTACCCAATTTATTTTATCTATATTTTGTTCTAAAATATGAATAGCATCAGAATTTGTGGATAAATCATACCATCCACGACTATTTAAAAGTGATAGATTATTTTTAATGAATTTAAGACTATCTTTTTTATTTGCTACTTTATTAATATTATTTGGGTTTTCATCTATTTTATACAGACAAAATGAATTTGGATTAGTGTATAATTCGTAGTCACTTATTTTATCAATATTATTTTTCAATAAGTCAATAGCATTTGGATTTGCAGACAAATAACACCAAGATAGATTATTTATATCAATCCACGGTAATAATTTTTTTTCATTTTGTTTTAAATAATATGAAACAATGATATTAATAATATCATTATTTAATGGCAATTTATTTAGTAACTGTTCAATAATTTTTAAATTAATATTAGACATATTATGTTCTATATATAAACAAGTTATCATTTTTTATTTATCTTCACATTTTTAAAGCTCTATAATGAAATTATTAAATTTTATTGTATCATCATATAATAATAAATTACTTAAAAAAAACTAAATATTAAATTATCAGGATATTCTATATTTTTCTTATCATAAGTTAAAAGTTTCATATGTTAATATATAAACAAAATAATTTTCTATATTGTTTTATTCATATACCAAAAACTGCTGGTAAAACAATAAGAAATAATATTAAAAATAAAACAGAAGTAATTAAAGAATATTGTGGATGTTCAAATGATTTTGATTATGCACATATTTCGTATGCATTACGAAATAAGTTTTGTAAATATGATAAAGTTTTATATCATACATATGTAAGAAATCCATATCAAAGATTAATTAGTGCTTACTTTTATAAAAATCCTATAAATACTATTACGGATTTACGTATATTTATTAAAATGGTATTAAAATATTATGATTTTTCAAATTATAATTATAATTTTATTCATTATTATCCTTCTTATTTATTTATTTGTGAAAATACGCTTGCATTACCTAAAGATATTATTATTGAAAAAATTGAAGATAATAAAGATTTTAAAATTAATACTCGGGATATTTCTATATTTTTAGATGCGGAATGTATTTCAATTATTGATAAAGTATATGCAAAAGACTTTGAACTATTTAATTATAAAAATGAAAACAAATTGATTTAATAACAATGATCGAATTACGCAATTATATGTATGAATGCTTTTGTAATAAATATAATGTGAGACATTTTTTCAATCCATTTACGTGCGAAATTGTTTATTATCCCAGTAATGAAATTAACAATAACTTTTATTCAAAAAGATGTAAATATTTTTCTGATTATAATTTTTGCAAAAACGATTTATGTCATTTTAAGCATTTAAAAGATATTGAATTACCAGTAGAAAATGATATAGCTGATACATTAATTGAAAGACACACCACAATAAATGGCGAAATTGGATGGAAAATAAAGAAACCATCATATAATGTTATGGAATCTTCTAAAGAATCATATAATCCTGAATATCCATCATATGATCCTGAATATCCATCATATGATCCTAAACCATCATATGATCCTAAACCATCATATGAACCTACATATCCATCATATGATCCTAAACCATCATATGAACCTACATATCCATCATATGAACCTACATATCCATCATATGAACCTACATATCCATCATATGATCCTAAACCATCATATGATCCTAAACCATCATATGATCCTAAACCATCATATGATCCTAAACCATCATATGAACCTACATATCCATCATATGATCCTAAACAATCATATGAACCTATAAATAAAAAACCAAAACTACTACCAGAAACAACAAAGGTATGTTGTCATTATCATAATAAATATAGACCAAAAAAAGAAATGATACAAATAGAAAATAAATTATGGAGTTGTTCCAAAGATAATCAATGTAAAACAGCAACTATAATGTAAAATCATTTACATAAAATCTATTTAAATATAGATCAAAAATATCATAACTTTTTTCAAGTTTTTTAGCTTCAGCAATAAGCTTAAATTTTTCATTTTCTAAAATATTATCAGGATAATTAAGTTTTTTCATATTAGTATAGTTTTTATATTTGTGTTCATATTCTAAACAATTCTTAGCATAATCCCACGCAGAATCAGTATATTTTTTATATAATTCTTCTTCATTATCTTTGTTCAACCTTAAATACATTTTTTCTTATATACAAAAATATTATCACTCATTTTTCTTTTGCCTAATATAATTTCGTTTAATGGTTCTAATAATGTTAGATCAATTGGTGTTGGTTTTATTTTAGGAGGTTTTCCTAACATATTATTTAATATTATTTTATATATAAATATGACAACAATCTTAAGTATAAATGAATTGTATAATATAAAAAAAACTATAGATCAAAATCATACAAAAACTTATAATAAAGTAGTAGAACTTTGTAATAAAAAAATAAAAAGAATCGCAGAACATAATGGTTATTCTACTTTTTATGTAGTTCCCTACTATATAATAGGATATCCTTTGTTCAATGTAGAGGAATGTATAAAACATACAATGAAACTTTATAAGAAAGCAGGTTATATTGTAAATAGATTACCTGAACCAAATAGAAATATACTATATATATCGTGGGATCCAGCAGAAATTACTAATAATAAAAAAATAAAAACATTAGGAATTAATTAAATTTAATGTATCTTAATTCTTTTTGAACAGGTTCAACAACTTTCTTATCATTTTTATTTTTAGAACTCATATTCTTAGCAATTTCATTGTAATTATTAGAAATATATTCGTATATATAATTTTTAAAAAACCAACGAAATAAATTAAGTTGTCCTATAGTAGTTTCAATAACTTCTTTATCTGATATTTTATAAGTAATACGTTCGTGTCTTCTAAAAGGATCAAAATACATTTTACTAAATGATTTTAATTGCGCCCGATAATCAATATACATATTAAACTTACGTAAATTAGCTGCTTTTTTTAAATTATCAGGCAAAGTTTTAAAGATTTTTTTATTATTATCATCAATCCAATATTGTATATTATTATTTTTAGCAAAATGAGTTAGTAACCAATCAATTAATCTAAGAGATATAAAACTTTTTCCTGAAATTATATTTTTTAAATGTTCTAGGTGTTTAGGATTATTCTTAAAATATTTGGATATTGATGATAATAAAAGTGTCTTTCCTGTTAAGTTATCCATTATAGATTTTGAACAAATAAATGTTTATATTAGTTTTCCCAATATGGTTGGGAACCTATTTCCATATCTCTACGGTTAGTATCAGGACCTATTGTAGAAATCATCCAAGGACTTACAGGTTTTACAGGGTTAGGTGGTTCAGAACGTAATTGTAAATTAGGATTACGTAAAGAATTTTGCACAGTATTAACACCTACTGTCCATCCAGCCGTTAATAAGTTTTGATCTTCAATTGCTCCACCTGTTGTAGGATTCATACTAGCCCATTTAGAATTAGTAGCATCCAAATCAGCAGGTAGTAGATCTTGAGCGGTTAAACTACTACGAGGATAACAGCTGGTTTCTGGTTCAGCATTTACTTGATTTTGATTACTGGAAGCAATTTCAGTATATACTGCTTGTTCTGGATCAGCTGGTGAATATTTAACATCATTTGACATACCAGTGCTATTTATAATATTTTGTTCATTATATACATCCGCATTTGAATTAGCATTATTGAACTTTTCATAGTTAAAAACTTTGCATTTTGAGTTATAAGCTTGAAATAGTAGAACTAAGAGTAATAAAAGTATCAAAAGAGCAAAGTATAAAACAAGTTTGTTGTTATCTTCTGCCATATTATATTTTATCTAATATAAGATAAAAACTTTTTAACAACGCTTCAAAATCTTTACTATCATATATTTTTTTAAGATCTAATTTAGTATTCTTTAAAAACTTGATTTTATCATCTATTTTATTAACTAATCTTTCATATTTAGTATCAAATAATTCATCAATATTTTCTAATTCATTAATATCATTTTCAATTTTTTCAACATTACGAACCAACCATCTTATGTAAAAACTATTATTTTTAATATAAATACCAATTAGTCTAATAGTTATATTTTTTAAACAATTAGCCTTTTGATTTTTAATCAAATCTTTAATATCAACATAACCATCCAATGTTGGAAAATAATCTTTGTGCAATACTATCTCTAATGTATTATTTTGTTCATTGAAACAAGGTAAATAATTATCAATAATATCTTGATATTCTAAATTATTTTTAAACCATTTACTATTATTGTTAATAACTACATCTTGTGATGTCTTTTCAATCTTTGATAATATTTTTTTATCAGTATTTTCGTTAATTTTAACAATGATAACATATTTTTTTTCTGAATTTTGTATTATATCAATAATATCAATATTGGTTAAAGTTAAAACATAATCATCAATAGGTGTTGAAATATAAAAATCATTGCGTTTAATTATTGCGTTAAATGGTATCATTTTAATATAATTAAAATGTTAAGAAAATTATGACTAATACGCATAATAAAGATTATATTGACATAATTATGAACTTTATTAAAAAAAAACTACTTGAAAGTGATTTTAAAGATCTATTACAACATCAAATATTATATGTTCTCATTCCTATTATTATATCTATAGGTATATTAAATTTCTTAACAACCTTAGGTGCAATGTTTATATTTTATACTTTTTCAGTTAAAAAGTAATGTTCTTTTATAACATTATCATATTTTAAAATATGTTTAAAACTTTTTGTTACAGTTACTTCACTAACACCACATATATTTGCTATATATTTCTTTGATATATCTAAACCTTTATTATTACAATAATAACATATTATACCTGATGCAGAACTAGTAGGTGAATTATCTCGTAATATATCTTCGTCATACAAATATTTTGATAATTCTACACATACAGCTATATCTTTTTGAGACATATTTAATTGAGATCCAAATCTTGAAATAAATTCGTGTGGTGAAGATGAAAAAACATTCATAGGATTTAATTTTTGAAATCTAGCATTACCTTTTGTTAAGGTTATTGGTGTTATTTCAAACATTTCCGCAATTTCTTTAATACTACGTGGAACATTGTTTATTATACAAGCGTAATAAACACAAGAAGCTACTAAACCATCATTATTATCACCTCTAGATATTTTTAAACTTGATACTTTTTTATACATTATTTTAGCATCATATAATACTTTTCCAGATATACCTTTGTTATTAGTATTATTTGTAAATTTTTCAAATACATTCAATAATTTACGTTCGCTATAAGGCATACTTGTCCAAGTTTGTAATTTACGAATACAATGTAAATCTTTACTATCACGCATACTTTTACCAATAATAGAACCTAATGATGATTTTGGTAATAAAACATTTGTTGGTAATCCACATCTTGAAGGATCTTCAGATTTATTATCATCACCATTATAATATCTCCATTCTGCAGAACAATCAATAATATTGTCAACTATATTATGACATCTTAAACAAGTTAAAAGATTATCATCTTTAATAAACTTGTCATAATGACAGTAAGAACAACTTATTTCTTTAGGATAATTATTTTCTTTTATACTAACTTTATCCATAAGATTCCAAAGTTCATCTTCGTTCATTATTAAATAGATAAAATATATATTTTATATCATTTTTATATTACTTAATAAATTATTAATTAATTCTTTAGGAATATAATTAAAATCTATTAGTCTTATATTATTATTATATTCAGTTAATAATTCATTATCTTTTAACCATTCATATATTTCATTTGTAGGTCTTTGTATTATTTTATCTGCAGTTGCTTTAGTTATTTTACCAACACGTTTTATATTATCAGATTTATCACCTATTAAAGCTTTATAAATAGTATAGTTTTTTAAATTATGTTTTAAAGTTATATCTTTTAATTGCATATTAATTATTGTTGTCTTATCATTCTTAAGTTGAACATAATCACTATCATTTGTTATTATTATTATATTATTTACTTTATTAGTTATTTCTTTATGAATTATTGCTATAATATCATCCGCTTCTAGATTATCGCTATTTATTAATTTTAAATTAAATTTATCTTTTATTATAGTTTTAAAGTAATCAAATATATCCCTATCAAATTCGGGATTTTCAACTCTATGTTGTTTATACGTTTTTAAATATTCATTTCGCCAAATTGTATTTCTATAACAATCTACACAAAAATACATATTTGATCTTGTTGTTTTAAACTTTTTACATAGTTTACTAAGATCATTTTCAAAATGTCTTTCAAATGCTTCTAAAAAGTTAATGTTTTCAGCATTTTTTTGAAAACTTATCCATCTTTTTGTAGCAAAATATCTATGAAAAATATAATAACTACAATCAAAAAACACTATAGGTTCTTGTGTTATTTTAATGTTAAACATTTATCTTATATTATATGAAAAAATGATATCATTTTTAAATCAATTTATAAATGTATTTTAACAAAAATTTAAAACTATTAATCAAAAAACTAAGAAAACATAAAGATATTATATTATTTCAAAACAATGTTATAGATAGTTATAATGCAACTTTCATAAACTCAACTACAACATATTTTATTGATAATTTTAATAAATATATCAATCAATGTATTGAAAATAAAAAGGTTAATGGTGATAAAATTGAAAACGATATATTAACTATATTTAACGAAGATTGGCGTTTATTATCTTTAGATATTGTTTCAAACTTTGAACAATAATTATACGAAATATTATAGATTCTTTATATTACCATAAATAAATGTTTATAGATTTCTTTATATGGTATATAAAGGATTTTATAATTTCTTATAATCCCAATAACATATAAATCCTTATACAATATAAAATGATAGTAACTATTTATATTTTATCAATTTTGTATATTTTAGCATTTTTTATTCATAAGTTTTTGAAAGCTTGGTTATCAACATCAATTGAATTAAATAGAAGAATTAGAGAACGTATTATTTATAAAGCAGTTTTAAAGGTATTTGATATTATTTTACAAAATGTTTATGTTTTAATAGCATCTGTTATAATATTTGTAAGTATTACTTGTTTTATAATATTTATTTACATTTATTATAGATTTCTACTTGTTCCTATATCAAAAATATGGCCAATTGGTTGCGATTTATACAAAGCTTTCTCTTTTTATCCAATAGGAAACCTAAAACAATTAGGTATATTTGATTTCTTTGATAAATTAATATTTAGCGGTAAAGTTGTTTCTGGTATTGTTGTTAATATTATATTAGAATCTACTGTAAAATATTCAGTTCCCAAAGATATGTATGAAAAGATTAAAGCATCTATTCTTAAAGATGCTAAGTTTAGTTTAGAAGACATATGCGGTGATACTAAAAAGAAATTAGAACAAAATGACAACGAAAATAATATTTCAAGAAAACAATATGGGTTATCACACAAACAAATGACAGAATTAAAACGAGATGCTTTAATTAAACAATGCACCAACGCACAAATGCAAAACTATCTAGTAGATGAAGATACCAATTTTACAACTGGTATTAAAAATAAACTATTTAAAAATGTATGCACAGCCACATATAGTAGTTTAGGATAAATAATATAAAAATGAATTAATTACATTAAATATATAATGATAGAAGAACTTACTAAACAACTTGAAGAACTTCAAATTAAGAATGATAATCTTACTAAAATTAATGTAGATCTTAATAAACAACTTGAAGAACTTACTAAAATTAATGTAGATCTTAATAAACAACTTGACGATCTTACTAAAACGGACAATAAACCTACTATAAATTGGACTAAAAATAAATTAATAACCTTCTGCAAAGAACATAATATTTCAGGTTATTCAAATTGTAATAAAACTAAGTTATTAGAACTTATTCATTCCAAACAAATTAGTGTTAAAGGACAATTATGTTCAATTAATGGTAATAATTATGAAAAAAAAATACATAGTATTATTACAAATACTTGTTTAAACGATAAACAATTTAATACTCAAAATCAAAATGATTTAGGTAATTCTACTAATAAATGTGATATATTATGTAATTTTCTTAAAGAACAAGATATTGGTATTGAAATAAAATCATATAATACTCCAGATTGGATGCAATTTTCAATCAATTATTTAAATAACAGATGGCAAACTAAAACTAATAATAAAATAATTGATGATTTAATTCAAAATATTAAGCTATATGATGGCAAAATACCATCTTTCATTACTAAACATATTACATATGATGAATGGTCAAAAGAAAAACATAATTTTAAAGATGTATATTTTGATATACCTAATGATACTATTCGCAAATTATATTATGAAAAAGGTTGTAATTACATTCAAATTAATTATGGTTATGGGTTATATTATTTAGAAAATGATATTTGTGCTTTTAATGTTCCTATTTTTGAAATTAAACAAGAACTACGTATTAGAATTAAAGTTCATTCTACAAAATTACAAAATGGATATTGTAGTTTATCTATAACTGCTTCTTGTAAACCTAAAAATATTAAAGATTTACCAATTTCTAATTATTCTTTAGATAATATAAATAAATTACCTAACAATCTTACATATAAAATAAATAACATATCACCATTAAGATATCCTGGTGGTAAAACAAAAGCTTGTAATAAACTCTACGAAATCATAACAACATATTTTGATTTAAGTAAATTTAAAACAATTATATCACCTTTCTTTGGTGGAGGATCTTTTGAATTTCATTTACAAAATACTTTTCCTAATTTATATATTATTGCTAATGATAAATTTACACCTTTATACAATTTTTGGAAAACTTGCAAAGATAATAACGATAAATTATGTAAAGAACTTTATCCATATATCAATACTATTACTAAAAATAAGTTCCAAGATCTACGTAATAAAATATTAGCAGAAACAGATCCATTAAAACAATCCATAATGTTTTTTATAATAAATAGATGTTCTTTTAGTGGTGCTACATTATCAGGCGGTTTTTCATTAGAATCATCTACTAAAAGATTTACTGTAACATCTATTGAAAGAATATCTAAATTACACTTAGATCGTCTTACTATAACAAATATGGATTTTGAAGAATTCTTACAACATAAGAATTCCTTAATATTCTTAGATCCTCCATATTATCTTGAATCTAAATCAAATTTATATGGAAATAATGGTGATCTACACGAACATTTTGATCATATTAAATTACATAAATGCTTATCAAATAAAAATAATTGGATAATGACCTATAATAATTGTAATTATATTAAAGATCTTTATAAAAATTATAAAATTATTGAAACTGATTGGAATTATGGAATGAATAAATCCAAAAAATCAAATGAAATTGTTATTATATGTTATAATTAGATAAATATGGATTATTATGAATTATTTTTTACATTAATAGTTTCATTATTTGTTGTACTAACTATTATGACTCTAATATGGCATATTAATTATAATAAAGCAGTTAAATCTTCACGTTGTTATAGACCTAGCACAACAAAAGATAGAATTAGTTTAGTTGCTAAGGACAAATACGAAAACTCAATGTATAAAATTAAATATGATCTAAAAAAACGTAAAGCAGATATTAAATGTGCTTGTAAAGAAGGTAATATAAAAAATAACTTTGATATTAAATATTTTGATATTAATAAATATGAAGATAAAAAACGAAAGTTAGCTTGTTCTTGTTCAGAACAATTTGATTTTATTGATGAACTTAATACATATTATTACGGAACACCTGGATTAGTTCGTTATATGGAAACAAATGATATCAGTGTATTTGATCCTGCTTATGAAGAATAATTAAGATTTCTTAACAGTTTCATATCCACGCTCATTTACTGTTTTTTCCAATTTTCCTTTTGTTTTTACTATATCCTCAGGTAAAATATGAGAAGTTTCTTTATTTTCAGTTCTTTTCCAAATACAACAGAAGTCCTTCCATTCTGTTCCTAAAATATTAAATGTTTCTACTACTTTAACAGGAAACACAGGTTCATTAACAACTTGAATACCCGACCAATAAGCAAGTGCTTGTCCGGCATCAGCATAAAAACGATAATTATCAGTAACATATGGATGATAAGGACCACTTGATGGTGAATTTACATATATAAATCCATCTTCTTTTATAATTCTTGTCATTTCTTTAAATGTCATCCAAAAACAAGGATCGTGTTCAAACGCTGAATTGGATATTATATAATCAACACTAGAATCTCTAAAAGGTAGTTTATCACCTAATTTTATTACTACATCTACTGATTTATGTTCTGCAATATCCACACAAATATATTTTAATCCTTTGTTTTCATAATATTCTCTTAAAGATCCATTTACATCTTGACCACCTACATCAATTACTAATTTTCCAAGTTTAGTAAAATCAATATAGGTATTCGCGAACTCTTCTCCTACTACCAAAGATGTTATATGCATTTTATATATTTATTTCAATATTTCTTTAATACCTTTTTTTTGTTCCTCAGTTAATGTAGGATAATCTACATTAAACTCAATATATAAATTACCTCTTCTATTTGTTCCCTGAATTGGCATTCCTTTTCCTTTAAATTCATATTTCTTATTAGGATGCACTATGTTAAATTGAGATGTATTAAATGTTATTTTATCTTCATCCATAATATTAAAATGAATATTAGCTCCACATAATGAAGATATAAAATCTATTTTTATTGATGAATGCAAATCATCCTTATCACGTGTAAAAGCATCATTGTTCATTATTTCAATATTAAATACTAAATTACCTGGTTTTTTATTTTTTACTTTGGGTTGTTCCCCACAACCATCTATACAAATCTTATTATTATTATGTATTCCTTTTGGTATATTTAATTCTAAGGTTTTTTCAATTTCATACGCAGATTCTTCCAAGTTTTTTGATCCTGTTCCACTACAACTATTACATTGCATTTCAAAAACTTGTTGGAATACACCCATATTACGTATGTTCTTTATTCTACCCATACCATTACAATCATCGCAAGTTTTTAATTTATCTAAATTAAATGCTTTTAATTTAATTTTCAATGTTTTTTTAACACCAGTAAAAGCATCACGTAGTGTTATTTTATATGGTTTTAAAATATCATTGCATTTTTGTGGTGGTTGTGGTCCTCCTCCTCTTCTACCAAAGAAATGTGCAAATATATCATCGTGATTTCCATTAAATCTATTTCCATTAGATCCACCACTATCATATTCTTGTTTTTTCTTAGGATCACTTAAAACATCATAGGCATTCGATATTTCTTGAAACTTCTTTTCATCACCACCTTTATCAGGATGATTTTGAACTGCTAGTTTTTTATATGCTTTTTTAATATCATCTGCAGATGCTGATTTTTCTAATCCTAACACTTGATATAAATTCGTCATACGTTATGTTTTCTTAATAATCTTTATGTGTCTTTAAATGTAAATATGAAAAAAACCAAATTTAAATTAATTCTTAATTCTAATTCTTATAGGATATATACAGATAATGGAATTGAATATTGTAGATTTAAGAAAAAATATTATCCACTTACTGAAATTGAAAATGTAATTAATTCTTATAAGATTGGTGGAGCTGGAGCTGCAGAGTTTTCTATTGATTCAATTCCAATCATTGCTAATTCTATATTAGATGCATTTTTTATTGATAAAATTGGTAGTCATTGGAAACAAGTAACACCAGATACATTTAAAAGTATATTGTTTGTACCTACTTTTATAGAAAAAAAAGAAATAGAAAACATAACATCCAATTGTGATTATCAACTAAATATAAATGGATTTAATGAAATTGATGATCCTACATTCATAGAATTGTTAAGAAGTAAAACACCAAGCTATAACATAATAGAAATAGATGATGGTGAATTAATTGATTATTTAAATCTTGATATTCATATAAATTCATACGTTAAAATTGGTGATAAATATTATACACCAGTTATTAAAAAAGAAGATATATCAGAATCTATAACTGAAACAAATGAAAACCTTGATATTAGTATTCATACTATACATACTGATAAATATCCAAGTATTAATAATGCTTTATTAGAGTCTTCTAGATTTTTTGGTAAAACAAATGATTTTATAAATATATTTACAATTCAAATAAGTACTAATTTAGATAACTTTGCTAAAGCACTATATAATGCATTTTTATATTTGTTAAAAGATAAAATTAAAAATAAAATTGAAGATAAAATTAAAGATAACATTAAAAATACAACATTTATTGATAAAATATTTCAATATTATAATAGTAATTCACTAAAAGAATTATATGAAAAAAAAATAATAATAGAAGATTATTCTAAAGAACCAAACAATGAACAAAATATTATAACAACACTAAATGAAATTAAAAAAAAATTATACGATAGTGATAACAATGTAATATCTGAAACACTTGAATTAAACAATATATTTAGTGAATTAATAGATTTTTTTACACTAGATAACTTTAATAAAAGTGCGACATATCCAGGACTTACATGGGCTAAGTTTTTTAGAACATTACATATTTCATATCGTAATTATTTATTTAAAAAAAATATATTTACACCTAATATTTGGTTAAAAGTATCAAACAACTGTAAAGCTTTATCTCCAATGAAAATAGAAAATCTTGATTTAATGAATCTATATAATTTGAAAACATCTAGTGACGATTTCACCCCTATTAATAATGAATTTAATAAAGCTATAAAAAAAATATTCATCACTAGTCCTTTTAATACAATAGTAGTTAAAAACAAAAATCAAGATGAAATATATACAACTAATAATAAAATATTTAATTTAAAAGAAAATCAAAAAATTAGTAAATGTATTACAAATAATATTATGAATATATTTAGGTTTATAAAAGATAATTATTACGTATTTTTTATGATATTAGAAAAAGATAAATTTGATAAAATTTTAGAAGTATTAATTATACAAAGTATAATATTAAAACTAATAAAAAAACATATAGGTAATAATAAAATAGAAACTACAACACTAGCCGAGTTTATTAATAAAAATTATGCTGATAATAATACAATAGATAAACTAAAAAATTTAGTATATTGTTTAAAAAATAACCGATATGAATTAGAATTATTGTTAACCAATTTTACAAATTATAAATTAGCAGAATTATTACAAAAAAAAATTTTAGAACAAGCAGAGTTTAATGACACTGAATGTGAAAACATAATAGAAAAAATAAAAAAAATATCTCCTAGACTAGCAGTCAACAGAAAGTATAGGAATACCAGTACTGTTAATATAGAATTACGAGAACAATATCAAAATATTATTACATTTGATGATAAACTTGTAACACTTCGTAGAAGATTATTTCCTGAAACTATTACGCTTGATAATATACCTATAGAGGATTTTGATAAAATAGACAAAATAATAGAATGTTTAAACAAAATTAAAGAATTTGATGCATTATATAATAAAATAGAAAGTAACGCGAAACTAAAAAAGGATATAGAAGAGTTTAGAAATTGTGCTACGTTTTTTGAACGAAATAAAGTGAAAGTTAATAGAATTCAAAACGAAATAACTATAATAAAAAGAAACATTGAAGAAGAACAAAATAAAGTAATAGAAAAATTACAACTAAAAAGTAATAGTATTTCAGGGCATATTAATAGATTTTTTGATCATATGATTAGAAATACAAAAACACCTGATACACAAATAAAGGAGTTTCCAAAAAATTGTAATTATGATGATCCAACTCCGTTACTTTCCAGTTATCCTATTGATGATAGTATTACTAGCATAATTAGTATTTTATCAGATAATAAAAGCTTATTAGATGAACAAAAAAACTTAGAGAATGAACAAGAAAAATGGGAAAAAAGCCTAGGAAGTTTAAATACAAAAAAAGGATTAATTGACTTTCAGAACATTGATAATTTAATACAATTATATGAGGATATTACAGGAGCTGAATGCAACGAATATAAAACCAATTTTACAGAGGAAAATGAAGAAAAATATAAAGAAATTAAAGAAATTAAAGAAGAACTAAGTAAAACTTATAATTGTGAAACAACAAACACTGATACACCACAAAATTTATATACTAAGGAAGACTTTGAAAATGTAAAAATATTTATAGGCAATCATTCACATTTAATTGGCGTTATTAGCCAATACATTGCAGCCTTACATTATTTTTACAACAATAAAGATAAAAACAACAATAAAGATAAAAGCCGATTAATAGAAAAAATAAATGACTCTAAAGAACCAAATTTATGCAAAAAATATAATGAGTATATAAAAGAACAAAAATCATTTAAAACAGCAATAAATATTCTAAACTACCAACCTATTGCAAAAAGCCTTGAAAAATTAGAAGAAGCATTAAATGAAATATGTAATAAATATGAAATTAAAATACCAAAACAATCAGTAACATCAACACAATTAAGTGCAATTTTAACACAAGATCCAGAGGAGATCAAAAGATTGGAGGAGGCTGCACGCAAGGCGGCGGAGGAGGAGGCTGCACGCCTTGCTGCTGAGGAGGCTGCACGCAAGGCGGCGGAGGAGGAGGCTGCACGCCTTGCTGCTGAGGAGGCTGCATCTAATTATACACGGTTAACTGAAAAATTTATCTTAAAGGAAGATGAAACAGAGGCAGCAGCAGCAAAGCAAACAGTACAAACAACAACATTAAGTACAATTTTAACACAAGACCCAAAGGCGGAAGAGGAAGATACATCTAATGGTACACGGTTAATTGAAAAGCTTACCTTAGAAAAAGAGGAAGAAGAGGAAGAAGAGGAAGAGGAGGAACAGGAAGAAGAGGAAGAAGTAGCAAAGCAAACAGTACAAACAACAACATTAAGTGCAATTTTAACACAAAACGAAATAAAAACACCACAGATACTATCACCCGATATAAATGATATATTAAAGAAAATAAATGAAAGCAAAATAGATAATATATATCTAAGATATATATTTGAAAAATCTACAACTGACAAAAACTATTTAAATGAAAAGACTATTAAAAGTTTAAAAGAATACAACAATATATGCGATGCTGTAAATAGATTAATGATATATTTAACAGACACTGCAAATAACATAAAAGCTGATAATTATACTAATGAAACACAATGTGATGAATATAACAAATATTTCAAAACCTTAGTTTTTACTAATAAAATATTAGATGAAATAATAAAAGATAATGAAAAACAAAGCTTAACCAAAAAATATATAAAAGCACTTAACGAGTTAAACAGGGAATTGCCAACCTTATTTAAAAAAGTTGAAGAACCAAAATATAAAAATGCTATTGAGAATAATACTCTTGCTTCATTAATTCCTATACAAGGAGGAGATAATAACTACAAAACAGCTATAGATAATATATTTAACTATACTGAATCTTCTGACGAATCTGATATATTATATGATTCAGATATATCTGAAGAATCAATAATATCAATCAGATCAGATTATTCTGAAGATCTAATAACCCCACTATTGGCTTCCCAAACCTAATCTAGATATTTTTTCATAATATTCTGCTAATTTTTTATCACGTTCTTCAATACGTGAAAGTCTTTCTTTTTCTCTTTTATCCTCTAACATTTCTTCTTTTTTCTTAAAAAGTATTTCTTTTTCAGTCATACCTTTCTTTAATTTACGATCACTATATTGTTGATATTCTTTTACATTTTTAAATTGCTTTCTATTAATATCATTAGGTGTTCTTTCTTCTGTAAAAGCAACTTTAAAATCTGTATAACTTAAACTATTGCTAGAAGTTTTACCTGAATAATCCGTAGTTTTATTACCAATTTCAGAATGAATGATTTTAGAACAAGATGGTAAAGCTTCAGGTTCTTTATATTTAATAACATTTGTTGAAGGTTTAACTTTAGTATCAAATGTTTTATTAAACTTTTCAGAACTAACAGAAGATTTACCAAAAACATTAGTAATATTAATATCTTCACGAACTTTACTAGAAGGTTCCATCATACTACCATAACCAAACTCTATATCTTCATCAACAAATCTATTTTCATCAAATGTTTTATTAAACTTACTACTAAAACTATCATTAGCAACTTGAGATATACCAAAACGATTTGAAAGACTAGTAGATTCTTTATGATTTTGTTTAAGATCAAAATGTGATTTATTAGAATCTCTATTTTTAATTTCAATAGCAAGTTTTTGGAATTGTTCAGTAATATAATTAAAAAAATCAGGATCACCACCTTTATCAGGGTGATTTTGAATAGCTAGTTTTTTATAACTTTCTTTTAATTGATTCCACGAATAATTTTCAGGAAGTTTAAATAATTTACTCATTGTTAGGATCTTACTAGATTATTATAAAAAATAAAAATGATTTATTACATATTATTCAATTTTTCTTTAAGTTTTATCATTTTATTGACATATGCTTTTTTAGGATTTAATTTATGTAAGGCTTTTACTTCTTTAATTTGTTCTTTAATTTTATTTTTCTTGTCTTTTAATTTTAATTGTTCTATCTTTTCTTTTAATTTATCAATTTGTATTAAATATTTATCTAATTTCGTAGTTTTATATTTACCTCTAATAATTTTAATTTGTTCCTTAATTTTAAGTATTTTGTTTGTAGTTCCTCCTAGTCTTGCTGTTCTTGATCCTCTTGATTGATATGGTGTATAATGGTCTTTCTTCTTTTTGCTTAATTTAATATATAATTCTTTTATATATTCATTATTCATCGATAGAAACAATCCTATTGTTGTTTGATGAGGATTCATAATATAAATACCCAAATATTCCAACATTTGATATAGAGAAAAAGTTCTATAACTACAATCAATATAAAGTCTTTTTTCAAGTTTATCATGTGTGAATGTTATATGTGGATTAGAAGGAGTTTGACGAGAAATTGGACGAACTTGTGTTATATGAATATTGCTAAAACCAGGTTGTTTTCCTGTAATTTTTACTACAAATAATACACTTTTATTATCTTCATTTTTATATAATGCACACTCATACACAGGATTACGTGAACGTTGTAAATTACATCTTAATTCAATTTTTTTTTGTGTAATACTTAAAAAAAAATCACACTTTTGTCCCTGTCCCTCTACATCTTTTGTTGTTCTTTTACAATTAATACGATTCTCCGGACTTATATCTTGATTTCGGTTTAGTTGTTCAAATGCGTTTTCATTTTTTTTCTAAAATAGGAGGATTATCAACAAATAATATATTCAGTAAATACTGTTTATATAAATGTATAGAATTGGTAAATATAAGCCTTATGTTGTATGGATTGTTTTTTCCATCTCGACGAAACTGGCCTTCCTCAAAATCAGACCGTGTATTAGATGACATACTTTGTCTAGCTGCAAGTGGTTGGGGGATAAGCATTAAAAACACGCTTTAATAACTCAAGTTTATTTGAAAATGGAATTTCATTTTTTTTTCCTCTAAATGGCTTTTATACCCTGTAAATAAATCAATAAAATACTGATTGGTTCTTTCTATTGTTTCTTGAGCGATTCTAGCTTTGTGTAGCTGTGTTTCAATTGATTCTATTAAATTTTGTTTAAAAGCTTTTTTCATTTAGTTTTCTAATTCTTCAAGTGTTTTAGTATTAGGATCAGTTGCAGCTATTTCTGGATTTCTGCTAATAAATTGTGACATAGTTGTTTCATATTTTTCAATATCAGTTGCAGGTATACAGTCATCATCTACAACTTCAGCTCCCGATGCAGCTGCACCATCCATATTTTTATTAAAATAGAATAATAATAATATGGAAACAATATTTTATAATCTTCAAAATATTATTATTGATCTTAAAAAATTAAATAATACGTTTACAATAAATAAAATAACCAATTATCATTATGATATTGCGAAATTATACATATATCATCATAATGAAGATAAAAAATTAATAGATATTAATAATATTATAGACGAAACAGTAGAAGATATAAAATCATTAGAACCTAAAAATAAACATTTTCCAAAGATCTATACCGAATATATAGAATATGAAAAATATAAAGATTGTAATATATTATTAATAGTCCATCCAATAAATTATAATGATAATATACATTTAGATAATGTAATATTTAAAAAAGAAATAAAGATTGATAGTAAAATAAAATATAATAATCTTTTACAACAACTTTATCCAAATGAAGGTTCATTAATTGAAAAAACAAATCGTTATTATTGCGAAAATCCTTTAAAATTATATATCCTAGAAGATCTAAAAGTTCTACAAAAAAATAAGTATTTTATATCAACCGACCATAATATAACGCAAAATATATTAAAAACATTATTACATTCAAGATCACTGGATAATACTCCAGAATTATCTTATAGAATGAAATATACATTAGAATCAATAAAATCACCTAAAGATGATAATTGTTTTATAATTTTAAATAATTCATTAGAATATATAAATATTGATGATGAAATAGAATCAATTGAAATGCCATATTATAAACGCAAAAATATTATATATAATCCAGAAGAACATTATTATTATAATGGTTATAAGTTTATACGTAATAATAAAACAGTTAAAGAACTCATAGAATTATTTAATAATTCTATATAATATTTGGCATAGGTTCATCTTCAAATATTGAAGGATTCCCAGATAAATTACACCAATTTACTTTGTCTAGATTATTTTTAATTAACTCAATAGCATTTTTATTTGAAGATAAATTACACCAATCAACTTTGTCAAGATTATTTTCTAATATTTTAATAGCATTTTTATTCGAAGATAACATAAACCAATCTACTTTATCTAAGTTATTTTCAATTAACCTAATAGCATTTTTATTAGCAGACAGATAACGCCAATTAATTTTATCTTGATTATTTTCTAATATCTCTATAGCATTTTTATTTAAACATAAATGTTTCCAACAAACTTTATCTAAATTATTTTGTAATAAATCTATAGCATTTTTATTTTTAGACAATTCATACCAAATAATATAATCCTTATTTGCTTCTAACATTTGAATAGCATTTTTATTACGATTTAACGGCATTTGCCATATTTCTTCTTGTTTATTTTGAATAATTTGAATAGCATTAGGATTATCACATAATTGCGCAAAATTAACTTTAGACATATTATTTTGTAATAAACTTATAGCATTTTTATTTGCAGATAAAAAATACCAATCAATTTTATCCTCACTATGTTTAAGCAAATTAATAGCATTAGGATTTAAAGACATATAATCCCAATCAATTTTATCTAAGTTTTCTTCTAGTAAATTAATAGCATTACGATTAAGTGATAAACGCGACCAATCTAATTTACTAATATCAACCCATTTAAGTAATATTTTTCTTTTATCTTCTAAATTATTCCAATAATGTTTTAATATAATTGAAATAACATTTTCATCAAAAATTGATTTTTTTAATATATTATTAACAATTTTAAACTTTTGATAGGCAAAAACCATTTTATTTAATAATAAAATGAATATATCATTTTTTTATACTAAAACAACTTTAAGAATAACATTACCACCGATAGTAATTTCATCACCAATATATAATTGTTCAATTGTAATTTTTTTACCATTAACCAATGTATTATTATAACTATTAAGATCTTTGATAAATATCCTAGTAGGATCAATAAATGTAAATATACAGTGATGTCTTGATACATTGTCATCATATAATATACAAATATCATTCGTTCTTGATCTACCGATAGTTATTTTCTTATTTTTTTCAATAATATAAATAGATTTATAATATTCTTTATGTTTAGTAGCAGTAGTGATACATTGTAAATATATAGTAGAATTACAAAGACTTCTAAATTGAAAATAATTACCTGGTAATTTAAAATATTTATTACATATGGACAACCATAAATTATTATTTAATTTAATACTATTGTAAATATTTTTTGAAATAAATATAAGTTTTTTAATATCATCAAAATCCAAATAACTTACAATTGTATCAATAGTATCGATATTCATACTTAATAAACATATAAATAGTTATCATTTTTATGTAAATAATGAAAATAGCAATAACTGGTAAAATATGTTCAGGTAAATCAACATTAGCAAATAAACTTAAAGATAAATTAAAATTAGAAAAATATAGTTTTGCTGATAGTGTAAAAAAATATGCTACAGAAATATTTGAAATGGAATATAAAGATCGTAAGCTAATTCAAGATTTTGCAGAAAAGATGAAGGAACTTGATAATAATATTTGGATAAAACAATTGGATAAAAAAATAAAAAATAAAACCCACATTGTAATAGATGATTTAAGATTTGAAAATGAATATAATTATCTTAAAAACAATAATTATTATATAATAAAACTGGTAATTGATAAAAATCAACAGATAAAAAGAATTGAAGATCTTTATAAGGATAAAGCACACGAACATTTTGAAAGGTTAGAACATATATCAGAGTGTAATATTGATAAATTAAATGCTGATTTAACAATTAATACAGAGGATGTTGATATTAAAACAATATTAGAAACTATAATTCATCAACAGTAAATAAAGGTTTGCATTCACGTATTAAGCTATTTTTATAATTAACCATTTTACAATTATTTGCAATTCGCTGTAATTTTCTAGCTTTTTCTTTATATAAATCCGACATATCAAGTGTATCAGCTATTTTACTTTGTTCATATAGTTTATCGTATTCCTCCATCAACACATCAAAGATTTTACGACTAATATTAATATATAAATCATTTGGTGCTTCCATTTCTTGCCATTTTGTTTCAGTACTAACACTTTTAAACCACTTATCATTTACCACCTTATATTCGTCTTTATAAAAATAATAAATAATAGCGGCTAAATCATAATGTGCTCCTTTAGATCTTATAGCATTTTCAATTAAATTATTTAACATTATGCTTTTGTTATTTTATTTTTTGTTTATATATAATTTTTTAATAAGGGAATCTCATAAGTTTAAATCCAGTTGCTAATCCAATACCTTGTTGTGCTGATTGCGCATAAGTAGGGCTTAAGATATCTAATATAGCAAATATACAGGCAGCCGTTGCTGATAATATAGCAATTTCCCAAGTATTAAGTTTATTAGGTCCAATCATATCAAGTAAATAAGCTACAATAGCTATCATAAGACCTTGGAACAGGTATTTTAAGGCTTTTAAAACCAGTTCATTAATATCTACGTCATACATTTTATTATATATAAAGATATAAATTAACAATCAATTTAAAAATGTCTGAAACAAAAGTAGATTATTTGGATGAAGATGAACCGTTAAGAAATCAAAATTTTGTATGTGTATCTTTTTTAAATCCGGAAGATGTATTAAAAAATAAAGATGCGTATTACTTTTCTAAATTTACCGAAAAGTTTTCAAAAGATATGACGGAATTATTAGATAATTTAGTTGATAAGTTTCCAGACAATAAAGATATAATTATGAGTATTAAAGATAATCACAAATATATTTTTGATAAAGATGATATGAATGAACAATTAACATTTTTTAAAAATACAAATGCAGATGAAATTGAAAAAGAATTTCATATAGAAAATAACTTTAAAACATCAGTAAGAGGTATTAAAGAAGAGGTGTATATGATACTGTTGAATTGGCTAGGGCAAGATGTGAAAAATTAAAAAAAACAGATCCTTATTTTAATATCTATGTAGCACAAGTAGGTTGTTGGCTACCATATGAAAGCCATATAGCAACTAATGTAGAAAATCAAGAATATTCTGAATCAGAACTTAATACACTTATGAAACATTACAAAGAAAATAAAGATAATAAAGATATGGTATTTGATAGTCGTAGAACTGATGCTATAAAATCAATAAAAGAAGAAGACCAATCTGTTGAACAAATAAGCGATGTGCTTAATGATAAAGAAGATCCTTGGTTAAGTGCGAAAGGATGAAGTTAAAAATGTATAACATAAGATTAAATGAAACAAAGCAATAAACCTTCATTTAGATTAGAATTAAAGAAATTTGATCCAAGAAAAATAAAAGATGATTCTGTTATTGTTGCTATAGCCGCACGTAATAGAGGTAAAAGTGTATGTATTAAGGATATATTATCATATCATACAAATATTCCTATTGGAATGGTAATATCACCAACAGAACACGCAAATTCTTATTTTCAACACTTTATACCAAAATTATTAATACACGATGAATATTCTCCTGAATTGATAAATAAATATGTTCAAAGGCAACAGAAGATATCAGGAAAATATAAAAAAGAATTAGAAACAAATGGATTTTCATCAGTTGATCCTAGATCGTTTTTAGTAATGGATGACGCAATGTATGATAAATCTTGGGTTAATGATGCAAATATACGTAAAATATTTATGAATGGAAGGCATTATAAAATATTATTTTTATTAACTATGCAATTCCCGATGGGTATTAGTCCTGCTTTAAGAACAAATATTGATTATGTGTTTATTTTTAGAGAAAATATTAAAAAAAATCGTGAAAGATTATATGAACATTACGCAGGAATGTTTCCAACACTTCAAGTTTTTGAACAAGTCCTAGATCAAGTTACACAAGATTATGGATGTTTAGTAATAGATAATAGAGCATCTGGTTCTAAATTAGAAGATCAAGTTTTTTGGTATAAAGCAGATCCAAATAAAAGTTTTAAATTATGTGATTCTGCTTTATGGGATATGCAATCAATACAAGATGAAAAAGAAAAATTAAATAGTTATGATGATGAAAAAGAAGAAGATGAACAATATGATCCCAATGTTGTAATAAAAAATAGTAAAAATGCTTGTAAAATTACAGTTAAGAAGAAACAATATTAAATCCAGTTTGTATAGTTTCAGGAATATACGAAGGTATAGAATCTATTGTTTCTGTAGTTGCTTTATTCATAGCAGAATATATATAATAAACAGCAAAAGTAATAATAATATATAAAATTATAAATGTTATTAAATCTTTAACAGTAATTGTTTGTTTTTTTTCAAAGCTACTAATAATTATAAAAATTATTAGAGCTATACATAATGAATATATATAATACATTTAGTGTTTTATATCTTAAAAAAACGATTTGTTTATACGTATTACTTTAATATCTTTATTATTCATTACAATTTCATCATCATCTTTTTCATCTTTAGATTGTTCTATTTCATTTTCTAATATAACAATAGGTTTTACTATTTGATCTTCAAGTGTTTCTTTATGTTCTATTTCATCTTTTAATATATCAGGTTTTACTATTTGATCTTCTAAAGATTCTTCAGTTTGTTTTATTTCATCTTTTAATATATCAGGTTTTACTATTTGATCTTCTAAAGATTCTTCAGTTTGTTTTATTTCAT
>Ga0209138_1000140_pt1 | contig 71806 bp, 95 predicted proteins | sample SaaInl3SG_22_DNA_FD_184645 | JGI IMG/M metagenome (GOLD analysis project Ga0209138, IMG submission 184645) | Marine microbial communities from expanding oxygen minimum zones in the Saanich Inlet - ESP_153SG_22_DNA (SPAdes) (version 2) | ecosystem: Environmental > Aquatic > Marine > Intertidal...
TCCATTACAAGACGCCGAGAGCACCTTGTGTCCGAAAGGAACATCTGGTTGTAGCGCAACAGTAGAATGGATGCCAATGGACGAAGTTATTCGCAGTTTAAGTATTACACTTACACAAAATGATATCAATGGTGATGCTAATGGAAATAATATTCTTGACGTCAATGAAGTTGCTGTAGGTGCGGCAAGTGGCGGTCCAACAGTAATAGGCCAGGGTAGCAGTCAAGTGATTGGTTATGTTGCGGCAAGCGGAGGTGTTATACAGATTGTAAGTAGAACACAAACAGACACAACTTGGGATAATATGAGTGATGGCACTACCAAAAACACACAAATTACTACAACAGAACTTACACCATTTGAAGGACGTGTGGATCAAACTGCAACTGCACAAGACGTAGTTGGTAGCACACTAAGAAACTTAGACTTCTATAACATTCAAGGTATTAGAATGAACAGCAAAATGAAAAACGGTATGTCAGGTAATACTAGTGGCGTTGTTGTAGGTGGAAGTAAAGAACTAGATAATGGTGTTACTATTATGGGTGGCTTTACTAGACTTGGAACCGGACTTACTGGTAACGGTGATTCAGTTGATGCTGAAACTACAGCATTTGCCGCAGGTGTTGAAAACAATGGAGTTAGATTAGAACTTCGTCGTGCAAATACAGACTACGAAGTATCACGTACTATTGGCGACTTTGCAAACACAAGTGCAACTTCGGGTACAGACACAAGTGCTAGAGTAACATACTCACCAGAAACAGGCAAAGTAAATCCTGTGATTGGTTACACACGTGGTAAGCGTACAATGGATGGTTATGCAGAAGCAGGTAGTGTACAGAGTGCAAGAACTATGGACAGCACAAGTGACATGTACGGTTATGGTACTGTAGGACTACGTGGTGACTTAGGCTTGGTTGACTTTACAGCAATGCATCACACAGATGGTGTAAATGACATCAGTTTAGGTTTAGAAAAAGACACAGGCAACGTTACTTGGAGAGTTGAAGGCACACGTTCGATGACAGACCTAGGTAATACCAACGCCGTTTCTGCAGGGCTTGTAATTAGGTTCTAGTAAATAACTTTGTAGAGGCATAGTATACTATCCGATTAAAATAACGTTACCCTCGTTATGGACGTACACTATGCCTCTCGTCACGAAATAAATGCGGTAACTTAGTCGTGAAAAAAGGCATCCTAAAATGCCCTTTTTCTGCCCTCACGCTCCAACTATAAGTATTTACAGTCTTTTTTGGTTATATAATACTATCTTATTATTGGTTGACATCGAATACTACCGATGCTATAATAAATACATATTGTATAACTAAGGACCTTGCTATGAACATCGTAATTACCGGAGCGAATCCAACTCAGCGTAAGTACATCACTAGTATTGTTGAATTCTGCGTCAAAAAGATGATGCCAAGAATGACTAATATCGAGATTCAAGTTAAATTGAAATCGATAAAAGGAGACGTATACGGATACTGCATGGCCGATCCAGAAGGTGAAGCCAAGCGTGGAGATCGTCCTCGAGTGTTTGAATTAGAAATTTCAAAAAAATTGACATTGCGTAAATTGTTAGAAACTATAGCCCACGAAATGGTTCATGTTAAGCAATACGCACGGGGAGAACTGTACGAAGGTGATTGTAACAAGCACCGTTGGCAAGGAAAATGGTTATCTAAAGAACCAGACTACTGGGAACAGCCGTGGGAAATTGAAGCACATGGTAGAGAACCCGGACTGTTCATACGGTGGACAGAAACGAACAAATTAGCACATAAAAAATGGACACAGGTGTAGTTTTTACTTGACTTTTCGATAACAAAGTAGTATACTATTGTTAAATTAGAAAGGCAGGTAAAGGCATGAAAGTAATAAACACCAAAGAAGCAGTAGCACTTTCGTTTTGTGCTTTCCGTGTAAATGATGGGTTCCTCAAAGAAACTCGTCGATTCAGCGAAGATGCTAATACAACTAAATTTTCTAATAAAGATCTACTAAAGTTTTTTTACACAGAAAATGAACAGTATTTGCCTGAAGACTATGTACCTTTAGTTCCTAACGATGATGACAAGCAGAATGCAAAAGATGCTATTAAGTTTTTGAATAAAGAATTTAGTTTGCAACTAATTGCTGGCACACTAAACGACTTTATTAAAAACCTGTTATCATCTGCGAACACTGAAGAATGTACTACAAGCGATCTAGGGTTACTTTGTTATGTGCCAAAGGTATACAACGACACTAAGAATACAAAAGAAATAAAGAAATCCATTAAAAGTAATTTTAGTGAAAGCCGTCATATTGCCGAAGTAGGTAGTAAAATTGAAGGTATGTTTACTATTACTAGTATCCGGTATGTAGAAAAATTTGGATGCCATGTAGTAAGCGGCAGTATTGAGAAAGACCTAGTTTCTTTCTTTAAAGAATTTAGTCAAGAACGTCCAATGCCAACAATTGGGCAAACAATTAAAATTAAAGCAAAAATAAAAAAGCATGGGGAAAACTACATAACAAAGATACCAGAAACACTGGTAAACTATGTGCGGTTTGTTTAAGTATACTAGTATCGTGAAGGAAATTAAAAAATGGAAGAAAGTTTTGAAAGTTTCGAAGACGCACTTAGTGACGGTGATTGGGGATTGATTATCGGTGAGAAGGGCGAACTAAAAGGTTTGTTTATTCCGGAAGGCAAAGACGAAGAGCAAGTACCGGAAAGCATAATCCGAATCTGTGAAGATGTTTTTGGAGTGGACATAACAGAGGATGATATATCAACCACACTCCACTAACAAAGGAGATACATGGAAGTAATCGTAAGAAACGGCAATATAGAAAAAGCAATGAGAGTTTTCAAACGTAAAGTTAAAAACTCGGGAATTTTAAACGACTACAAAGACAAGCAGTATTACAGCAAGCCTAGTGATAAAAAAAGATTAGCAAAAAAACGTGGCATTGCTAGGTTTAAGAAGGAACAAAAGAAACGTGAGCAAACGCTTTAACTATAACGGCAACGGTTGGTCGGAAGAAAACAACGAGTTTGAAATTCGTAAACCGTTTGGGCCTAGTATATATTTTGGTAAGTTTACGCAAGAAGAATTAGATCTCTTGCGTAAACTATCATATGACGCAAAGGATGCCGCAGAGGCAATGGGCCAAACACTTAGTGGTAATATCAAAGGTCAGTACGATCTAAAAAATGTTGGTAGTCCGGACGAACAAAAACAGTTTGTAGAAATTATGTCTAGACACTGTAATAACTTTATTCGAAACGGGCTACAGGTAAGCAACTTAGATGAAATGCCAAGCGAAGAAGAACACGATCTTTTAATCCAACTTCAAGGATATCCTTGGGTAAACTTTAGCCAAGCAGGAGAGTTTAATCCAATGCATACACATCCTGAAAGTGTAATCAGTGCTAGTTTGTATGTAGACATTCCAGAAGAGATTGCACAAGAAAAAGAACCAGCAAGAGAATATACTAATCAACCAGTCCCTGGAGATATTACGTTTTCTGGAGGATTGATTGATGACATATGGCAATCAAGTGGAGTTAATTATACACCTAAAACAGGTGATTGTATTTTCTTTCCTGGAGCAATGCGCCACGCAGTATATCCTTTTAAAAGTGATGTTACTAGAATTACGATGAGTTTTAATATTGCACAATTCGGATTTGTTAGAAAAGACTCTAAAGTATCAGCACCTTATCGTATGTGGGTAAACAACTATGACTATTAATGTGTATTGGACAAGGGCAATTGCACCCGGCAGTGGCGAACGACATTTCATTAGTCCGTTGCGTTTTCAGGAGCCTGAGTTCTTACACAAGAATATAAATTACAAAGAATACCTTGGTCCGGCACTATTACATTGCCCTGGCATGGTAGAAGAAATGACTAAAACTGTTGTTATTAAGTCACCAGTAAGTGTTGATCTTGAATACAATGAAAACGGACAATTAAAAGTACACAGACAAGATCCAGAGTTTGGAGCAATATTCTTTGGAGATCCACAAGGCAAGAATGGTATTCATCAACTTGGCTTCGGTTATATATTTTTTGCAGACAAGCCGTTAATGGCTACAAACTTACCACCGTATTATCATAATAATGGATATACCGAATCAGTTAATCCATTGTGTGGTAGTTATGATATTGGCAGATGGTTCCGCCCTGGTGTGCGACCTTTGTTTCAAAAGAAACCTAATGCATCACGCATTAGTATTAACGAAGGTGATCCACTGATGTATGTTAAGTTTAATACAGACGAAAAGATTAATCTTGTTGAGTTTGATTCACACGAGTTAGATCAATTAGGATTTCATAGTCCCATTAACTCTTGTATTACACTAAAGAATCAACTTCCGCCAACACCATTACACAAAGCATATGAATATTTTGACAATGCTCGTATGCGTCAAAAGGTACTAAAGATTGTAAAGAGGAACAAGGTATAATGTTACGTAAGATGAAAAATGGTGAAGAAGCCATAATTATAAATGATCCGGTTAGACCGCATATTCCAGTATTTGATCGTATCAAAGCAGGTCGTGAAGTATATGTATTAGAAAATGATGAAAAAGGTATTGACGCAGTTATCTGTATAGCGTATACTAACGAAGTACCTACAAACGAAAAAGACTTAGATGACTTTTTAGACACTAACGGAGAAACAGCAGTTGCTTATACTGTTTGGAGTTACAATAAAGGTGCAGGACGAGAAATTATTAACCAAGTGAGAAGTCACATTAAAGAAAATAAACAAGTCAAACGATTAGTTACACTAAGTCCGTTAACTGAAATGGCCCGTAACTTTCATATTAAAAACGGCGCAGTGTTTTTAAACAAATACATTGACTGTCAAAACTTTGAATATGACTTAGAAGGATAGATATGAAACAAATAAAACATGAAGAAACTTGTGAACTACATTGTACCGACAATGATAAAGTAGCAACCGCAGATGTAATGAATTTTCGACAAGGAGATGGCTTGACAGTTTCGCTTGTTGGTAATAAAATAGTAATGAAGTACAACAAACACCACAACGTATATATTGGTAGTGCTATGGGTTATGAGTTTACAACCAAAGGACCTAAGTACTACGAAGTTAATCAAGGGAGATACCGTTAATGCCAAATCTAGTACCAATTGTAGTTGAACGAGAAGCAAAAGGCGAACGTTCATATGATATTTACAGTCGACTTCTAAAAGATCGAATTATTATGTTAGACACTGATGTTAACGAACATAGTGCTAGTCTTATTGTTTCGCAGATGTTGTTTTTAGAAAGCGAAAATCCTGGCAAGCCAATTAAGTTATACATTAATTCACCTGGCGGCAGTGTTACAGCAGGACTTAGCATTTATGACACGATGCAATTTATTTCAAGTCCGGTGCATACATATGTAATTGGTCAAGCCGCAAGTATGGGCAGTTTCCTTGCACAGGCAGGTGAAGCAGGTAAGCGTATGGTATTACCAGAATCACGCACAATGGTACACCGTGTAAGTTCAGGCACACGAGGTACAAGTGGTAGTGTACATGTACAAGAACTAGAAATGGAAGACAACATTCGTCACTTAGAAGAAGCAAAACGTATTAATCAGCGTCTAACAGAACTGTATGTTAAGCATAACACAGCAGGCAAAACTGTAGAAGAAATGACTGAAACTATGAAGTTTGATACGTTCCTTAGTGCTGAACAAGCCGTTGAATGGGGACTAGCAGATAAGGTAGTTACTAAGCGTGGATAATTTTTGCGACCATACATTTGCATTATTTGATCATGAATTTGCAGATCATGCAAGTCATATGTGCATGATTAAAGATCGTGCAAGGTGTATGGGATTTTTCGAGCAAATTGAAAAACATTGCAAAGATAAAATGGTTGTTGACTTTGGTGCAGGCACAGGTGTACTAGGTGTATACGCCGCACTCAAAGGTGCAAAGGAAGTATGGTTTGTAGAGAACCAGATTAACTTACACGAAACTATTGATCAAGTATGTGCGGCTAACAACGTAACAAATTATAATATTGTTGCTGATGTTAGCGAACTGCCTAATCATTATTTTGATGTATGCGTAAGCGAAACACTTGGTGATGTAGGTATTGAGCGAAACTTTACTAGAATTTTTAGTGATTTAATTGCTCGCAATCCAGGATGTGTTGCTATTCCAGATCGTATTAATTTGTATTACAGTACATTACATTTGGACGAAGTTGAAAAAGAAAAACGGTATATTGAAAACTTTCCAGTAAACTTGAAAATTGATATGTTATACCCGTTGCCTGGATTACGACCTACTCGCATTGATAGTCAACAGTTAGACAATCAAGTTGAACTGTTTAGTTTAGATTTAAAAAACTATCCAACAGACTTAGACTTACGAAAAATTATCGAAGTCCCACATCCGGACAATCACAACTTTATGGTGTTTCATTGGAAGGCATATAGCGAAGGTGAACAGTTTGTAAGTAATACACCCGAACGTGACCCTAACAACTTTAATCACTGGTGCCAATTAGGATTTCATATTCCTAAGGACAAAACACTAGGTATTAGATATGACGTACACACTGGACCTTTTGTATTATGTGGTAATCCACATCAAGACTTTATTGACAATCCTAAAAAATATGATGAAATGTACTACGAACCAAGTCCGGATCAATTTGTACAACAACCTAAACAGGATAGTATTATTAAATGGACTCTGTAATAAATTTCAAAGGCTTTGATAAGTTACACCAACTTAGTCCAGTCAAACAACAATCTTTAAAAGACTTAGTAAACTTTCACGAGTATGTCAAATACAGTGATGAATATAAACCTAATCAAGTATTTGAGTGTGGACCATTCCGAGGCAGTGACGAACATGCCCTAATGGGAAACAATGGTACAAAATACTTTATAAACGAATACGGGTTCCGTGGTAAATGGGACTATTTTGGCCAACGTAAAAAGATTGCAATCTTTGGTGATAGTTGTACGTTTGGTGTAGGAGTTGATCAGAAGGATATCTACCCACAGATATTACAAAAGTATTTCCAAAGCGAATACTCGATATACAATTTTGGTATGGTTGGAAGTAGTATTGATAATATTGTAAAATGTTACAGTGCCGCAGAAAGATTAATAGGATTTGATAAGGCGTTGTTTTTCTTACCAGACTTTAGTAGATTTTGCTGGCCTCGATATGAAAAACAATGGCAACATACTAATATGATACTAGGTCCCGGGTTAGACGAGTCTAATGAAGACCACATGTCATATATTAAGAATTATCATGACGAACTTGAAGTACATCGAACAATTAATTACTTAAATTGGATGCACGATATAGCAAGCATTAACGACAGTATGATTAGTGTCTGGAGTTGGAGTAAATCAACAAATGATATTATTAAACAGGTATTGCCACAAGATGAAGTAGCAAATATAAATCCAAGAGATGTTGAAGTTGACCATGCAAGGGATCATCAACATCCTGGTATAAAAACCCATAGAGAAATTGCCGACCGTTGGTGGGAACAATTAATGTTAGAGGAATAATGTGTGAGTAAATGGCACGGAGGAAAAGGTAGTGGAAAACGAAAAGGCGCAGACGATGAAAAATACAGAGACAATTACGACAGAATCTTCAGTAAGCGAGACAGTGGCAAATCTAAAGGGGATTCCAACAAAGGAAGACCTAAAGAATCTTCTTGAACAAAATGTTCTTGAAGTTGACTTTACTAAGTTAAATGGTGACAAACGTGTAATGACATGTACATTACGTGAAGACATGAAGCCACCAGCAACTAAAACAGACACAATGAGCCAAAAGAAAGTTCGTGAAGTATCAGATGCTGTTGTAAGTGTATGGGATGTAAATGCCAAGGGATGGCGTAGTTTCCGTTACGAAAGAGTAAATATTGTTAATGTTGTAGACGAATATAAAACCGAATGGTACGGAGGATCCGAATAATGAAATTTAAAGAAATGTATTTCCACGCTGTTGTTATTGCAGTATGCGGAAGTTTTTTAACAAGTGTAGCACAAGCAGAAACAACTAATGCAAATATCCAAGATCATTACAAGACTGTGATCGAACAACAACCATACCGTGTTGAAGTATGCAAGGATGTACAAACTCCTGTTTACGGTAATGTAGGCAGTGGTGCAAGCGCAGGCGATGTACTAGGTGGTATGATCATTGGTGGACTTATTGGTAAGGGTGTTACCAATAAAGATAATGGTGCGGCCGCTGGCGCAGTTATTGGTGGTATGATTGCCGCTGATAAAAATCAAAATAAACAGGGTATTACTGGCTATCGCACAGAGCGCCAATGTAGCGTAGAAACACGTTACGAAGAAACCCAGCGTGAAGTTTATAGTCATAGCACAGTTACATTCTATGCTGATGGCAGTAAGCGAACACTAAAATTTAATAGGTAAAAGTATGCATCACCAAACAGACACATTACATGAAAGTAACTATTTCCAAATATTTCCTACTTTGGTAGCAATGTACGAATTAGTCGGATATCATCCTGCTGAAGAACAAAAAGTAAAAGGACTTATCGAAAAAGAGAACAATGATACAAAATCATTCTTAGATGACAATCGTTTACTATTATTGAAGCAACACATGAATGATTGTCTTAAAGCATACTCAAACGAGTACGGTGCTCAATATTATGAAATCAAAGAATCGTGGTACAAAAAGATTCCGAACGGACAAGGACTAGCACCAACAACATATCCAAATGAACTGTTTATTGGTTATTACTTTCCACATGCACATGAACAGGGAAATCATTTACTGTTAGATACTCCGTTTGAATCGACAGTCCATGTTCCAAAAGAAAATAGTGTTAGTATCTATACAGCAAAGAACGAAAAGATATTACTCGACGCTGGTCGACTAGTTATTGTCCCTGCATCCATTAATCAACAATTAACAACAAATACAATGGATGATATGGATGTGATTATGTTTAATGTCCAATCTTGCTAAATTGGTAAACTACATTTAAAAAAGTTGTTGACTTTGTTACAATTACAGTGTATAATATAAAAGATGAATAGGAATAATCTTGTTCACGTTTTTTAGAAAACACAAAGGAGATAGTCAATGACTACTAAAACTAAAACAATCCAAGAAAGAGTATTAACTGCTCTTGAGTCAGGTAAGACACTTACAGCGGCAGACATTAAAAACCGTTATGGTGCAGGTAACCCAGCGGCAGTGATCCAATCACTACGTTTTGCAGGTAACCCAATCTTTCTTAACACAAGAAAGAACAGCAAAGGCCAAACAGTATCACGTTACGTAATGGGTACAAAGGCTACTAGAAAAGTAATTGGTGCAGGTTACAAAGCACTAGCACAAGGTTTACTAGACTAATAGTAACTTGATGTTATTTTCTTTTTGAGAATAGGCGGCCATTGTGTCGCCTATTTTCTTTAGTAACTAGTCAAAAACACTTGACTTTTTACACAAGAGATACTATTATTAATAGTAAGATACGTATTACGTGCCTATGGTGGAGTTGGATACCACATCAGTTTGCGGAACTGAAGGTCCCAGGTTCGAGTCCTGGTAGGCACGCCAAAAAGGATAAGGAGTGACAGTGAGTAATTATCCAAAGAAGCAAGGCGACAATAGTTGGATCGTCCAAGTGCAAGAAGACGGCACTACAAAAGAATTATATCTACAATTTCCTCAAGAAGCAATCGATCAAGTTGGGTGGGACGAAGGTGATACCTTAATCTGGGAAGAATTAGATCATGGCACATGGCAACTAAGGAAGAAAGATGAAGATCAATCATGAACCGGTGTTTGACACAGCAAAAGTAGAACAGATTTACTCAGAGAAAGATGGCGTAGAAGTAAAGTACGTTTGCACTACAGACTTGCGAGCAAGTGATGTGCCTGTGGATGTATTCTATCGTGCAACACCGCATCCTGAATTTGGTAACCGCTACTTTGGCATTTACCACGATCACTTTCGCGGACACACAATGATTACAAACGCTGACTATGTGGAGTCACTTGAGTTCGGTATGATTGAAGTAGACGGTAAGTACTATTACAGTCAATCACACCACGACTACAAAGTAGTAGGCGACAAGATGATTGACGGCGGACGACAGTATATTCGTAGTAGCGGCGGTGTCGTTGCTATGCGTATCAATAACGGCAAGTTCATTGCTAAGGACGTAGAAGATTTAGTTAGTATGGGCGATTTGAAGTTTACCACAGCAGGCGATTATATGAAACAGCAAGAAGAAGAATATTACTATCCAGGGAGTGATCCACAAGTATGAAAGTTGGATTAAGTTTAAGTCGTTGTATGCGTGACATACTTGAAAAGAAAGTAGACATAGACAATGTGTTGGTAATTATTGCCCGCACAGACGTTGATCCGTATAATGAAAGCCATTGGAATGGAATTTGGAATGGCTATCTTTACGGCGGCACGAGTCATCCTGAATGGGCAGGCTTAGAAGAGCATGAACAAGAAATGCGTGATGTGCTTGTTGAACTATACGAAAAAGGCAGACTACATCAGCCACGACAGTTTGGTGCTCACCCTCGTCGTATGCCTTACTACTGGTTAGACTGCGTGGTGACTCCCGAAGAACACAATCCTGCACAACAGAAAGCGTGGGATTTTTATAAACTTATAACGGACTTAGCATGACATTACCAATTGAAAGAACAAATGCAGTACTAAATGTAGAACGATTCCTAATGGACTTGCGAGATCCTAAAAAGTATCCACGGGTACCGAGTGAAGTTCGCAAGCAAGCAAGTAGCCTACTCAAGCACTATCCACGTAAGTTTGATATGATGGAGCCGGCGGAAAGTTTTGAACCTATTACAGAATGGTCATATGAAAAGGAAGAATAATGGATCAACGAATTAATAATATTCTTGCAAAAGAAACAGACAGACAGCATCAAACTATAGAACTTATCGCAAGTGAGAATTTTGCAAGTGAAGCAGTGATGCAACTTGCAGGCAGTGTGTTTACTAACAAGTATGCTGAAGGCTATCCGGGCAAGCGTTACTACAACGGTTGCGAACACATGGACGAGATTGAAACACTTGCTATTGAACAGTTAAAAGAACTGTACGGCTGTGAGTTTGCTAATGTTCAACCACACTGTGGTGCTAATGCCAACACAGCAATCTATCTTGCATTTCTCAAACCAGGTGACAAGATCCTAGGTATGGACTTAGCAAGTGGTGGTCACTTGTCACACGGTGCACCAGTTAATATCTCTGGTAAGATTTACGAAGCGCATTCATATGGTGTAGATGAAGCAGGCTGGCTTGATTACGATGCAATATATAAACAAGCAGAAGAAGTACAACCTCGTATAATCGTTGCAGGTGCAAGTGCTTATCCACGTGAGATTGATTGGGAGAAGTTCCGTGCTATTGCTGACAATGTAGGTGCATTATTGTTAGTTGATATGGCACACTATTCAGGACTTATTGCAGGCGGTGTGTATCCGTCACCTGTACCTTACGCAGACTTTGTTACTTCAACTACACACAAAACACTACGTGGTCCTAGAGGTGGTATTATCCTATGGAACGATGAAGCATTTACAAAGAAGATTAACAGTGCAATCTTCCCAGGTACACAAGGCGGTCCGTTGATGAACATTGTTGCCGCTAAAGCACAAGCGTTCGTAGAAGCAAATACAAGCAATTTTAAGCAGTACAGTGCAGACGTTGTACGCAACGCTAAGGCTATGTGTGATGTGCTTAGACAGCGCGATATGACGGTGCAAACCGGCGGTACTGACTCGCACATTATTCTTGTGGATCTAAGCGACAGCAAGTACAGTGGGCGTGAAGCCGCAGACTTGTTGGAAGAAAATGGCATCACTGTAAACAAAAACGGTATTCCAAATGATCCACGTAACTTTGTAGAAACAAGTGGCATCCGTATTGGCACTGCCGCAGAAACTACACGCGGTCATGACGAAATGTGGTTCCGCAAACTAGCACATAAGATTGCAGATATTTTGGAGTAAGCAATGTATGCAGTAATGGTTTGTCTTGACGGCAAAGACGATTGGATTTATATTACTAAACAAACAGAGCATTGTTGGGACTTGCAACCTGAACTGTTTGAAGATGCACACGAAGCGATGGAGTTTGCGAAAACATTCCAACTTCCTGACAAACCAGAGAATGTAATGGTGGTAGATTACAATGAGTGACGATCGAGAAAAAGCATTACAAGCACTTAGTGACTTAGGTCAAGAGATGGAAAAGTCTCGTAAGCAGTATGAAGAAGAAAACGATGCGTGGTGGGAAGGCCTCACTGAAACAGAGCGCGAAGATGCTTTCTTTGCAGTTGTGAAGCGTATACACCGTGCAGACTTGCAAGACGGCGGAACCTATCGATATGCATTGTACAACGTGTTTGGTTTTGATCCGGGCATGTACATGAAAGGTATGGACTGTGGTTATATGGCTATACACAATGCCATTGGCGACGGCGAAGACTATCAAGCAATGCGTGGCGTTAATCGTCTTGAAGTAATCGACGATACTGGACGAGCATATGTAAAATATCTTGACAAAGATGAAGGAATCAAATATAGTTTACAAGATGACAATCGTACACTAAAAGTGTTTATTGATAAGTTGCGTTGGAAAGAAGACCTATGACGAGCAAATATAAAGTTGCACAAGTCAAGTTTAATGGCGGTCGTGGGGCTTTGCTCTGTGACGGGTGTAGTGTTATAATAGCATATGGCACCGAGCATGAGGATAGGAAACACTACTGTCCTATGTGCATGAGCGGTAAGTGTACGACGAGGAATAAAAAATGAAAGTCAAGATATCTAATTATCCAAACAGACTAACGTGTCGTATCCATACACGTTATATGGACAAGAAGTACGGCTACGTAGACTGGCCTACTGAATACAATCGTACTGAGCGTGTGTTAGAACAGTTCGAAGACGCTGTACAAAGCGTCTACAACGTGTTTAACTGGGCGTGGTTTGACAGACGTACACAGAAAGTTAAGGTGCGTATAGACCGTTGGGACACTTGGAGTATGGATCATACTCTTGCTCCTATCATCTTGCCTATGCTAGTGCAGTTAAGAGCAAGCAAACACGGCGCTCCAATGGTAGACATGAAAGATGTTCCAAAAGAACTACGTGCTACTAAAAAACAACTAGACGCATACGGCAAGAACGGTGATGTTGATCCAAAGCACTTTGATCGGTGGGACTGGATCATGGACGAAATGATTTGGGCGTTCGAACAAAAGAATCGTGATGATTGGGAAGATGATTACTATGGACCATACATTGAAAGCGAAGATAAAAGAGAATTATTTGGTCGGTTTGAATGGACAGACGACGAAGGTAGACAGAAACATCAAGAAAGAATGAGCAACGGTTTTAGGCTCTTCGGAAAATATTTTGAAAATCTCTGGGATTAGATTAATGTGGGAAATATGGTGCAAGGCAATTGGGCAAAAAGCCTATGACGACGATCGTAAAGCAGACAACGTAGCGATATTGCGCACTCTGTGGGTGATATTACATATCGCCACTTGCTTGGCTATTATATTAAATGCAATAGCAAATCATGGTTGGGGGTTATTTTGGTAAAAAAGAACTTGACAAATGGTCCTGATTCTATTATAATATAAAAATAATAAGGCAATAGAGAGGCACACATGAGAACGCAACCAGACGCAATTATTAGGCAACTTGAAATTCACCCTAGTCGCTTAAACAAAGAAGCAATTATTCAAGCGGCACACGAAGAAGGTGTTCCAGAGTTCTTTGAAGGATTGCGCATGGCACTTGATGCTCTTGTAACATTTGGTGTGAAGCAAGTACCCGAGCGTTCAGATGTGCTAACAGGACAAGGACTTAGTTGGGATAACTTCAAAGTCCTTGCTAATCAACTTATTAACCGTGAACTAACAGGACATGCGGCTCGCGATGCAATTGAACTTGCAATGGGCGTTGCTACTACAGAACAGTGGAATGATTGGTACCGTCGTATCCTTATCAAGGACCTACGCTGTGGTGTAAGTGAAAAGACTGTAAACAAAGTAGTGCCAGGTACAGTGCCTGTGTTTACTTGCGCTCTTGCACATGACAGTCTCAAGCACGAAAAGAAAATGACAGGTAAGAAACAAATTGAAGTTAAACTTGACGGTGTTCGTGTACTAGCAGTATGCAAAGGCGGTAAAGTAGAATTGTTTAGTCGTAACGGAAAACAGTTTCATAACTTCCCACACATTATTGCAGAGATCGAAACAGTGTTAGAACGTAAGCCTAGTCCATATGACTGTGTACTAGACGGTGAAGTAATGAGCAAAGACTTCCAAGACCTTATGAAGCAAGTACATCGTAAAGATGGTAAAGCCGCAACCGACTCAGTGCTACACTTGTTTGACTTTATTCCGTTGAAAGACTTTTTACAAGGCAGTTGGGATAAACCACAAACATATCGTAGTAACTTAGTTAAGTATTGGGTAAAGGAAAATCAAGACCTCTTAGAGCACGTACAAGCGTGTGAGTGGGAAGATGTTGACTTGGACACCCAAGAAGGCCAAGAACGCTTTGTAGCGTTAAATAAAGCGGCTGTAGACGGTGGTTACGAAGGAGTTATGATCAAGGACGTTGATGCTCCTTATGAGTGCAAACGAACACATGCCTGGCTTAAAGCAAAACCATTTATTGAAGTGACATTGGAGGTGAAGGATGTCGAAGAAGGAACAGGACGAAACGAAGGACGACTTGGTGCATTGGTATGCGCAGGAGAAGACGATGGAAGAATGGTCCAAGTCAATTGCGGGAGCGGGTTTAGTGACAGCGATCGCGATAGTTTTTGGAATAGTCGTAGCAGTCTTATTGGGCAACTTGTAGAGGTTAGAGCAGATGCTATTACACAAAATCAAGACGGTACTTATTCGCTTAGGTTTCCAAGGTTCAAAACGTTCCGAGGATTTGAAGTCGGTGAGAAAATCTAATGTGGTACGTTGGGATTTAACCAAAGAAGGTTGATTGATGTTAGAAAATATTGTAATTACTACAACACCAAATGCAAGTAAGTTTCGACTGTTCTGCACAGAGAAGTGGTACGAACACAAGGACGAGATTCTTGCTTGGACTGGAAAGGCACTGATCGAATATGACAGTACCTATTATTTTAGAAAACACCGTTGGCTTCTAAAGAAGATGTTTAAGGAACAACAAAACCATTTTTAGTTGACTTTTGTAAAAAGTCATATATAATATAAAAAACATCAGGAGAATTGACAATGGCCATTGCCACCAGCAAAAAGAAAAAACCAATAGTAAAACGCCAGAAGAGTTTAGGCGGCGAGCCTAAGTGGGATGACTGGGAAAAAATGACTCCGCTGGAGTATTCCAGGCACATTCACACTTGTTCAGATTATTATCGGTTAGAAAAGAAGCCTGCTGATTTTAAAAAGTATGTAATTGAATACTGTAAAAAATCAGACACGTGGACAGATTACGTTACTAAGTTTGAAAAAATTCCGGACAATCGATTTAATTGTACTATTGGCGGACTTTGCAAACAATTCTTACTTGGCCGTCCTAATATTCACAAAGGGTACAACAAGTACTGGGAAGAACTTCCGGGAACAGCGGGTACGCCTAGGCCACTTATCGATACCATTGATAAGTTTATTGAAGATCTCAAGTATAAAGCAGACGCCTTAGTTGATGCTGAACAAGAAAAGAAAAAAGAAGAAGCAGTTAAAGGTGAAGTATACAAGCCGACTATTCAAGAACGTATTTTTGAACAATGTGTGCATATGGACGAAAAGGTTGGTGTTTGGTTAGACAGTTGGTTTGATGATAGTTTATCATTTAATCCTAAAGGATTTGACTTTAAAAAGCATTTTTACGAAGTGCAAATTACACAAGCACATGCTCGCAAACTAAAAAGTTTTTATGAAGGTGAAGTTGCAGAACTGGAAGAAGTTATTACGCCTCCTAAACTTCCAAAGAACGCTACTGAGTTAGAAAAAGATTATGCACAACAACTTAAAGATGGATATAGCATCTATAAGAAAAATGATGTCAAAAAGAAATTACAAGCACTTTCTCTTTACATGGGTGCATTAGATGTTATTATTGATACAGCAAAAGCAAAACGTAAGCCACGTAAAGTAGTACCAAAGAGTAAAGAGAAGTTAATTGCTAAGTTGAAGTTTGCAGTTAACGATGATAAGTTCCAACTAGCAAGTGTTAACCCAACTGAAATTATAGGGTGTAACGAACTTTGGGTGTTTAATATTAAAACACGTAAACTAGGAAAATATGTTGCTAGTGTAATCGATCCTCTAGGTACAGAAAGACCTGGCTCTGGATTAAGTGTCAAAGGAACGACTATTATTGGGTTTAATGAAGAACAAAGTATTCAAAAAACATTACGTAAACCAGAAGAGAAACTTGCAGAATTTAAATCTTGTGGTAAGCGTAAATTAGAAAAGTTTCTTGACACTATCAACGCTGTAGACATTAAACTTAATGGTCGACTTAATGCCGATACTATACTTCTTAAGGTAGTTAGATAAATAGTTGTATGCAGTACAACGACATTGATCAAAACGAAATTAATAAGATTAAACAAGGGCTCACTGAACTAGGTAATAGTTTTGAAGCCATTGCTAATCGCACAGTTCCTGTTCAGCGAATCGAAGATCGGCAACTGACTGGTAATGCTATCCAAGGCGGAAAGATTACACAGTTTAGAAGTACAGGTATTACTGACCAGGCAAATCGGACTGTGTTACTTGTTGACAACGGTGGTATAACTGTTGATACGATCAATGCTAATACACTTACAGGCGACACAACAGTAAGCGGTGCTTTTACTGTTGAAGGACATTTAACATGTAATAGTTTACACGTTGATGAACTAACAGCAGACATTAGACAAGAGCGAAGCGACTCTCTTACTTTTACAAGCAACAATGGAGATACTCCTGTTGCAAAAGGGTTGAAGTGGCAAGGTTCAGACACTACTAAACAATTCATCTACCAAACAAATCCAGATAGACTGTACAGTACAGAGACTATCGATTTGCATAGAGAAAAAAGTTTTTCTATTGATAACGTTTCGGTCTTAAGTGCAACACACTTAGGCGAAACAGTAACTAATTCAAAATTAAGAACAGTTGGTAGACTGCAAGGTCTTGCAGTAGACGGCGACCTTAATGTTGATGATTTTGTTTTTTGGGACGCAGGTTCAATGCGTCTATCAATTGGTACAGAAACACCAAATGGTCAATTAAGTATCAGTAGTGAACGAGCAGAATTTGTTGTTGATCCGCAAGGTGAGACAGTTAAATTAGGCACACATAGTACTAGTGAATTAAAAATTATAACTGATAATACTGATCGTATTACTATTTCTCCATACGGACATATTACAATCGGATCCAGTGGAAACATTAATTCAAAAATTTCTTTACACGGTAATGTGGGCATTGGCGTAAATAATCCTTCAGAACAATTTGAAGTTGCAGGCTCAATTAAGTTTGAAAGTAAGAAATTTGCAACTGGCACAGAAACTCCATCATCAGGGCTATGGCGTAAGGGCGACATTGTATGGAACAATAATCCTGTAGCAAACGGAACAGTAGGTTGGGTTTGCACAAGAGAAGGTACACCCGGAGAATGGAATGCTTTTGGCCGTATAGAAGGTTAAAAGATATGAAACTCGATAGACAAGTCAACTTATGGGTGTGGTTGGGTAGAATTGCTCCCCTTACATCATTACTAGCACTAGGCACAATACTAATGTTTGATGTTAGTGGATGGGTTGAGTACATCGTAATTGGTATTGCCATATCGTTTGGAGTTATAGCATTTACTTGGTGGTGGTGGGTAATTTACGCTGTTAAAGATCTAAGTGGAATGCTCAGCGATGCTAATGTAAAGTTTGGTAAAATCATTACCGAATTAAAAGAAATCAAAGAAGAATTTAAAAAACGTTAAGCGTAGTACGGTACATATGCTGTAGCACCATTAATTGTTACTTGCATATAACCTGCGACATTAACCGCGTCTGTTGGGGTCCCTGACACAGTCTGAATCGTAATAGTATCAGTAACAGCATTACCAATTATAGTATTACCTTGTAAGGTAGTATTACCGGATACAGTTAGATTATCACTTACAACAACAGTTCCGCCTGCACTATCAAGTGTTAGGTTACCTGTGCTAGTATCAATTGTATTAGCCGCATTGCCTACCCTTACACTGTTAGTTGTAAGACTACCAACTGAAACTCCGTTAGTAGTAGTTGCCCCGAAGCCTGTAACAGCATCTAAGGTCATGCTATTTGCATCTACTTGTTTGCAATATACTTCCCATGTACTTGTATGTGTTCTGTAGAATAAGAATTCAAACACATTAACAGTATTGATTGTACCTTCAACTGGACCAAGATTTACATAAGATTGTGTAACGCCGTTGATTTCAAGACTAGGTACATATGCTGTAGCGCCTTGGTTAATAAAGATTTTGATAACACGCAGTCGTTGCGATGTTGTATCCAAGTTAGTAATATTTGCAACAATTGCTCCGCTTGGTTGATTCCAGTAAACATTTTCAGTATCAGAGGCGTCAATAGCATATGTAGCAGATGAAACATTTGTGTATACGTTCTTAAACTGAGATCCAGGTGATGCTCTGAATTCTTTTTCTGGCACTACAGGACTAGCAATAGTAAATGGTTGTGCTACATTTGATGAATTAACAAGTTCACCATCTGCATTTATGCCTACTCCGCTATTGAATGCAATGCTTGTATCCGAATCAATAGTTAATGCACCAGTTCGGTTAACGTCTGCATTTACTTCGCCGACGATTTGATTGTTTGCTACATCAACAAGCAGTGTTGTTGCGTCTGTGCCATACACTGGAGATTGTACAGAAAAGTCTGTAATTGCTCCGCCAGTAATTGTACCTGTTTGATCTGTAAAGGTACTTGCTTCTAGGTTAGCAGTAGCAATATTTGCGTTGTTTACTTCACCAATAACAATACCATTGTTATCAATAACAGTAGTTGAGTCTGGTCCATATACTGAACCTGTTAAGTCACCGACGAATCCAGCAGTTCCAAAGATAACTGTGTTTACAGGACTGTTAATGTTAATACCGTTTGTAGCAACAATATCAACATCTATTCCAGAACTTAAACTAAGAGTACCATTACCTGAACTAATCGCAAGTTCTGTATCACCAGTTATGGAAATCTGTGCATTATCTGTGTTTCCTAATGATCTTAAAATGAGGTCGTTTTGTCGTGCTACTTCTATTGTTGCACTGTCTGCATCTAATGTAAATGGATTAGTACCTCGGTCAATGTTAGCATCTACAGTACCATATATAATTCCGTTAATAGCATCAACAAGTAATGTACTATCGTCTGAATAAAGTGAACCAGTTAAGTCACCGTCGAATGTTCCTTGTAGATGTCCGTGGAAAGTATTAGCATAAACATTGTCGTAAGGCTCACTTCCGCGACCAATATCATTCAGTCCCATTGGAGATAAATCGCGAGTCCATACAGTGCCTACAGCAGTATCAGTTCTAATTACAGGATTATCTGTAATCTCTAATATTTCGTAATACGCTTGAAGTTCTAATGTAATAGTTCCAGTGTTGCCGGTGACAGCATATACTACTCTATATTGAGAACCACTATCGGTATCGTTGTACATATTGCTAACTTCATATGGAAGTCCAGTAACTCCAGATACTGTATCAAGTGTGTCCCAGGTTAGCCCGTTAAATTTTTGGATACTTGATGACACACTGGTTGCAGTTGTGCCGCTATCTAGTTGGTGTCCGATTGTATAATGTAAAATTCCTGGCGCACTCTTAGCAGTGAATGTGTATGTTTGTGTTACAGTATTTGCAGTAATCTCTCTTTCAGCAACACTAAGACGTAACGCATTATCTACAGTACCGTCTCCTAAGAAGTCTGCACCTGGCGAAGCAAATCCATCTTCAGTAGCACTAGTAACATTACCAACTTCGATGTTCTCTATATACAACTTGTTTGTTGTAATAGCGTTACGTGTTGTTACAGTATGTAAAGTATCAGTTTCAGCAACAGCAAACGATCCAATTTCAATTTCGTTTGCGTTCTTTCTTGTTAGGGTAATACCACCTGTAGAACTTAATTCAATATGCGATGTGTTAGAGTTAACATCAGTTAATTCTAAATTAGTAGTGCCCGGCGGAACATCTAAACTGTAATCAACATGAATCTGCATAAGGTCAGATCCTGATGATGTTGTAATAGTTCCACCTTGTCCTAAGGTATCATGTGTGCCATAATACAGTGTAGTCGGTGAACTATCTTTTAAATCTATCTGAACTTTTCTGTTTGTAGTTGTAGTAAAATTAAGTTTGTAATCTGCTTTGGTTACTGACACATCGTCAATTAGATATGTAACACCAATAGTATATTCTTGTCCGCTAATTGCACCTGATATTGCGCCGTCAGCAGTGTTACTTAAAACTAGTGGATGATTAAAGCCACCGTATCCAGCATTGGATGCATCGCTTTGATCAAATATATATGTTTGACCTTTTACTAATGTCAACGACTTTTGTTCAACACCGTCAACATACAAGTTACCTTGTATCTTTGAATCAATTGTGTCTGGACCAACTGTAACTACAAGTGTTCCGGTAGGAGACATTTCAGGGACGTTCCAACTTACTCCATCGCTTCGGCGTAAGACTAGCGAATCAGTAACGCTGTCTGCCTCTAAGGTCTGCTCAAGAGTAGATCCGTCAGGTGAGTAAAGTTTAATATATCTAAAAAAGTCGTGTATCGCAGTTGATGGCATACCAGTATTGTTCCTCTTAACATGTATATTTATTAAATATCTGTATGTTAATCATTGGTAACGGAGAGAGCCGAAGCGGAATCAACCTAGATGCATACAAGTGCGAAAAAATAGGGTGTAATGCTATTTTTAGGCAGTATGGTGTGCGTCATGTAGTGTGTTGTGATCGCAGAATGGCATTAGAAGCAGTAAAGAGCATGATCAATATTAAGTCCGGTGTATGGACTAGAAAAGATTGGCATGCTGAGTTTATAGGTAAGCATAATGTAAATGCATTACCGGGTATTTGGTATTCGCCAAAGACCAAAGCAGACGAAGCATTTCATTGGGGCAGTGGACCGTATGCAATTTATCTTGGACTTTTCCTTAATAAAAAAGAACCATTAGATATCATTGGATTTGACTTGCACAGTAATAACAGCACAGTGAATAATATTTTTAAAGGCACTCGTAATTACGAGGATGCTGAATCAAAACCAGTTGACCCTAAATTTTGGATTTATCAAATTGCCCAGTTGATTGAAAAATATAAAGATAGAACGTTTAGGTTTTATAACACTCCTGAGTGGGAATTACCCGACAGTTGGAAAAAACCTAATGTACAGAAATTAGATTTATCTGAGTTAGACAGGATGTTAAATGTATAATCAAGAAGACCTTCCATTATTTCCAACACTAGTAAGTGCATTTGATCTTAGCGAACATTGCGATATTCCTAAAGCGTTAGAAATTATCAAAAACGCAGAAACAGGAGACCATGCTCTAATACTTGGCGGCAAGAGCAGTTTCCAAAAGGGCGACGAAGAATTTTTGTTCAATTCAGAACTTGTAAAACTTAGAACTGATATCCAAAACTGTATCGACTTGTATTGTAAAAGCGCAGGACTAGAAGAAAGTATACTTGGAACTAGTTGGTTTAATATCATGGGCAAGGGTGGACAAGTTGACAAACATAGACATGAAGGTAGTGTAGTTAGTGGTGCGTTCTATCCACATGTTGACGACGATAGTTGTCCTTTAATTTTTGAATCGCCATTACGTCCTTTACGCATGAACGATGTATTCGAAGAGCAAAATGCTTTTAGTAGTTATAATGTAAGTTGCAGACCACGCACTGGATTGTTATTAGTATTTCCAAGTTGGCTAGAACACAGGACTGATCCAAATACTACAAACCAACGTATTACCATAAGTTTTAATACTATGCGTAAAAAATTGATTCCGTTAGTCGCCGCAAAGATGCATCATTATGGGCATTTACCGGTTGACAATGACAAATAGATTGTGTATAATATACACTAATAACATAGGACTTAGCGTCAACCCTTCTAATTCTGCCGCTGTTATATATAGGAGATAAAAATGGCAAGACATTTAAGTACAAAACACTACGGACACAACATTGGCTTATCAGCAGTGTTCCGTCAACCTAACGCAGATCATTCACACTGTCATTTGCTACATGGTTATTCATTAGCATTTACATTTACATTTGGATGTGATCATCTAGATAACAAGAACTGGGCTGTTGACTTTGGCGGGCTAAAGCCTTTGAAGAAGTGGTTAGAAGATCACTTTGATCACAAAACAGCAATTGATAAAGACGATCCGCACATGGACAAGTTTATGGAACTACAAGAACTTGACCTAGCAGAGATTGTTGTAATGGATGGTGTCGGCGCAGAAAAGTTTGCGGAACACGCATTTAACTTTGCAGATAAACTTGTGCGTGAAATGAGTGACAATCGTTGCTACTGTGTACGAGTAGAATGTGCAGAGCACGGAGCGAATTCAGCAATATACGAGGCATAAGTGAAAAATTATGTTGTTTGCCTTAAGTGGGGTAACAAGTATAGTGCAGATTATGTAAACATACTTGCTCGAATGGTTGCTAGGAATACTACAGTACCATACGAGTTTGTATGCTTTACTGACCAGAGTGTTGGAATAGACCGAAGTCTAGTTGAAGTAAAGCCTTTGCCCAAACTTCCTGTAAATGGATGGTGGTACAAGCCTTACTTCTTTTCAACAGAACTTCCAATTAATGGTAATATACTTTACTTTGATTTGGACGTTATAATTTTTAATAACATCGATAAACTGTTTACATATCACCCAGATAAGTTTTGTATCATTCGAGACTTTAATCGACACCTACGTTCAGATTGGAATAAAATGAATTCAAGTGTGTTTAGGTTTGTTACTGGAATGCAACGACATGTGTGGGACGATTTTGTATCGCAAGATTATGTTGCAGTTAAACGAATGCATGGAGACCAAGATTGGATCTACAGTAAAGTAAAAAAAGATTGGGTCTTTTGGCCCGAAGAGTGGATACAAAGTTACAAATGGGAAATGCGTGGCAAGCCCACAATGGAAAGAGACGGCAACGGTGTTCGAAATTTTGTAACACCGGGTCAGCCAAAACTATTACCTGAATGTAGCGTAGCCGTTTTTCATGGTGAACCTCACCCGCATAATTGTATTGATCCTTGGTGTAAAGAGAAATGGAAATAGAATTTAAAATAAAAGTTAATACAGAAAAACAAGAAGATGTCGAATTAGTTGAAGACTTGTTATATCAATTACAAGATTTACACGACATATTGCAAACGAAAAAGCAAGTAAAACACTCAGCAAAAAGAAGTAACAAAAATTGAAGAAGTATATATTTGACGTAGATGGAACATTGACTCCAAGTAGAGGTGTTATTGATTCTGAGTTTAAAAAGTTCTTTAATAATTTTTGTCGTAGTAACCAAGTGTTCATTGTAACTGGAAGTGACAAACCAAAAACAGTAGAACAACTAGGAGAAGATACTTATAATCTCTGCCATACTGCCTACCAATGCAACGGTAACGATGTATGGCAAAGTAAAAAGCACATTCGAACAAACGACTGGGTTTTGCCTACAGATGCACACGATTGGTTAAGTGTGCAGTTAACTGAAAGTGAATTTCCGTTGCGCACAGGCTTACACTTTGAACATCGTCCAGGCATGGTAAACTACAGCGTAGTGGGTCGTAATGCTGATGCACAACAACGTGCTGAATACGTTACGTGGGACGAAGAACAACTAGAACGGATTCGAATTGCTGATAAATTTAATTTAAGATTTCCAAGCCTACAAGCAAAAGTAGGTGGCGAAACAGGCATTGACATTGGTCCTAAAGGTGCAGACAAGAGCCAAATTATAAAAGACTTTGATCCAGATGACAAGTTACATTTTTATGGAGACGCGATGCACAAAGGCGGCAATGACGAACCATTAGCCAAAGTAATACTTGACAACCAATACGGATTTTGCTATAATATACAAGACTGGAAAAACACTTGGATATTATTGAAAGATTATGACAATTAAACGTATAGGCTTCGCATGTAAATACATGCACCCAGATCAAACGCAGAAGAAGAAACTGCTTGAAGAAATTCAACGACCACTAAATACTCGTAGCACAACAGTACAGTGGCTCAACCGTCAGACTCGTGATGTTGCTGAAGAACGCTTGTGGGATATTATGGTCCACAATATTCAGTCATACTACAATCTGATTGAGTATGTAGGGAGTTTACCAAATGAATTACGAATGGTTCGACTTGGCAGTGATGTTCTTCCTGTTTACACTCAGCGTGATTGGGCTTACTATTGGCAGCAACCTGATGTTCGAGCGTATTGCGAAAAAGCATTTGCTAGAGTCGGACAACTTGCAAGAACACTTGATGTTAGACTTAGTATGCATCCTGGTCAGTTTACCGTTCTTGCTAGTGACAACGCTGAAATTGTCGAGAGGAGCATAGAAGAATTTGAATATCACACCGATGTCATCCGCTATATGGGTTACGGACAATCATTCCAAGACTTCAAGTGCAACGTCCACATATCGGGTCGAAAAGGTCCACAAGGCATTATCGACGCACTTAAACGACTCTCGCCTGAAGCAAGAAACACAATCACAATCGAAAACGATGAAAACAAATGGGGAGTTGAACACAGCCTCGAACTTGTCGACCATTGCGCACTCGTACCAGATCTACACCACCACTGGTGTCGTGAAGGAAATTACCTTTCACCAACCGACGATAGAGTTAAACGCATAATTGATTCATGGCGAGGCGTTCGCCCTGCATTGCATTACAGTTATAGTCGTAACGAAGCATTACCTGAAAACTTTGCACACAATGACTTCCCTGATATGAAAGCATTACTTGAAGCAGGACACAAGAAAGCAAAACTTCGTGCTCATAGCGATTATTATCCTAATCCTGTGGTAAATGAGTATGCACTTAGTTTCTTAGATAACTTTGATATCATGTGTGAAAGCAAGATGAAGAACCTTGCTAGTATTGACCTATATAAATACTACTCAGAAAAGACCAGCAAGCAAAAACTTGTTGCATAAGTAATACACTAACCGGAGATAATAATGATTACATTTATTAAGAAACTTTTTGGAAAGGCAGACGCTCAGCCTGAGCCAACCAAAATTTCAGATGTTGTTGCTAAAAAAGAAACACAGAAAAAAGCAACAGTAAAAGTTCCTTCTAAGGCTGAACTTAAAAAGTTAACTAAAGTTAAACTAGAAGAACTAGGTCGTGAAAACGGAATTGAACTTGACAAGAGATTAACTAAAGACAAATTAGTTAATGCACTTCATTCACATTTGAAAGGCAAGTAATATGCTACAAGCATGGATTAACAAACGTATTAAAGAACGTACCACACTAGACGGAGTAATTCTTGTTGCGGCTGGTGTTGCTTTCCTAATTTTTAAACCAATTGCGGCTATTGTCGCTTATGGTGCAATTGCATATGGTGCTTGGACTATTTGGAAGTCTGAGTAATTTTATCAATAGTAAGTAACGTATCAACTGTTGTGTCTAGTCTGCGTCTTTGTTCGACTCCCTTTTTTTGAGCAAATCGTTTAGGGTCACAGTCTGGACACACATGGTGATACGAGTTATCTAATCTTTTCGGGTCAACTTTACCTTTATCCCTTTTAAATTCTTCGTGGCATTCATCGCATTGAAATATTGCCACTGACTTCTCACGTTTATAAGGATGCGTTTTGTTGTTCTTTGACTTACGAACATAAAATTTAACTTCTTTTTCAATTCGTTTAAACATATTCATATTTATGTAATTACATTCGGTTTACAAAATATATAATAAATACAATGAGAGGTACAATGACAGACATCGTAACAATAACAGAATCAGCCAAACAACACATGCAAACCATGCTTAAAGAACAAAATGCTACAGCAGTTCGACTAGCAGTAAAAGGTGGAGGATGTGCAGGCTTCAAATATGACTGGACACTAGATGAAACAGTTGAAGATGGTGATGAAATTTTTGATTTATCAGAAGGTAAATTTGTTATAGATGGCACTAGTGTCATGTTCTTATTAGGTAGCACTATAGATTATAAAAAAGAAGTATTCGGATCATACTTCGCAATAACAAACCCAGCATCAACAGCAAGTTGTGGCTGTGGTGAATCGGTTGGATTTTAGGGGTCAATATGCCAAAAAAGATTATTAACATAGGTGTTGAAGGAAATGACGGAACTGGTGATAGTATCCGCGATGCATTTGGTAAAACAAATGAAAACTTTAATGAACTTTACGCTGTATTTGGACAAGGTGGTACCATCCGCTTTACAGCACTTTCAGACACGCCAGAGGAACTAGGCGCAAATAAGATTCCTGTTTCAAATGATAGCGGATCTGAATTGTTAATGAAAAACGTAGTTGGTGGTCAAGGTATTTTAATTGACAACACTGACCCAAGTCAATTAGTAATTACTAACAGCGGCGGGTCAATTAGCCAAGATTTGCAACCAACTATTGGTAACTACCTAAACGGTTCGAAAAACTATACACTTGGTAACATTGGTCCAATTTCAGATCAAGCGGCTGTAGACTTTAACACAACACATCCTGGTTCAAATATTCAAGTACACGATCTTGTTACTGACAAGAAGTTTAACGATATGGCATATCAGAAGCAAGGTGTTGCTAACAGAATGAGAGCAGAGCCTGCTGATAATTCAGAATATACATTAACTATTGGTAGTTTCCAAGGTAATAATGCTACCGTAGCAGGACACGGATACGACCACAATATTAATGGTCAGGGATTCCAATATAATGTTTCTGCAGGAGGAACGCCTGCAACAAACTTGCTAGAAGGCGCAACCTACTATGTAAGATATGTAAACGCAAACACATTTAGTTTGCATCCTACACCAGCAGATGCATTATCTGATACAAATAGAATTTTAGCCAACGCCGGTGTTGCTGGTAATCCTGGTGGTGATCATACACTTGTTGACGCCGAATACAACTCAGCATTATACGGAACATATTTAAGTACCGAAGCACTACCAAGAAGTGCTACTGTACGCAGACAAGGCGATGACATGGAAGGTCCGCTATTCTTGCATGACCATCCAGGTAACTTAGCAGGCAGTGGTACACCAAACGATGTAGATGATTTACAAGCGGCTACAAAGTTTTATGTTGACAATTCAAGTTTTACAAGTATTGTAGATTTATATGTTAGAACAAACGGCGACGATACACAAGAGTTTTCACCAGTAGGTAAAGAAGGACGTAGTTTACAATTTGCTTACAAGACAATTGGTAAGGCATGTGAAAAAGCAGAAGAGATTATGGAGACGTCTCCATTAGAGCCTGGTGCATACTTACAGACCGTAACATTCAATGGAGGCGAAGACAACTCGGTAATTTCAAGCCAAACAGTTTCATCACCATTCGCAGACGGTGTTCCAGCAAGATTGTTACTTGACCAGAACTTAACATTTATTGCAAAAGAAATTGTTGCATATGTTAATGCAACGTTCCCAGACTTCCAATACAATCAAGATTTGTGTGAAAGAGACATGGGCTTTATTATATCTGGGTTGGGTATTGATATCCAAAACGGTATTAACTCAAACTTCCACGCAATTCAGGCAGGTAAAAGATATTTCAATTCAGTAAGTGGACAGATTGCACGAACTACACAATTAACTGAAACACTAGCCGCAATCAACTACGGTAAGTTGATTATTAATTCTATTTTACAAAATGGTGCAGTTACTCCAGTAAGAAACCTAGATGGAGTTGAGCAGGTTATTGATACAGATCAAATTGTATCTTCTACTGCTCGAAATGCTGTTCTTGCTAAAATTGATATTACAACTAATATTATCGAAAACGGATTAGGCGTTCTTAAAACGACTGCACTAGTTGAAGGCTCGACTATCAGTATGGATATTACAAATGGTGGACAAGGCTATGTTGACCAAGGTATTGGTTCTAACGTAGACATCCTACCAGGTAAGATTATTAGAGGTAGAACTTCCGGAGCACTTGCTAGAATTGTAAAATATACTAGAGGATCAAATTTAGATACGCTAAGAATTTTCCTAATTGAACCTAAGCAGTTTGTTGAAGGTGAGGAAATAGAATACGGAAACTTTACAAGAGAAAAGCAAATTGCTATTCATGTTGAGTCCGGAATATTTTACGAAGACTTTCCGATCAAACTTCCAGTAAACTGTTCTATTAAAGGTACTGACTTTAGACGTTGTATTATTAGACCAAAGAATAGAGGGTCGCAGTCTAAATGGGTTGACACATATTTTTACAGAGATGCAAACTTTGATGGATTAGATTTAATTCCATCATCTAATCTTGACACTTTTGAAATTATTAACCGTAACAAAGAATTTGTTAAGGACGAAGTGATTGCATGGATTGCAAACGAAGTTGCAACAGCAACACCAGGATCTATCTGGGACGGTTTTGAATATAACGAAGCCAAGTGTGAACGAGATACTGGAATTATCCTTGACGGTATTGCACACGATATCAAATATTCAGGCAATGCAAAAACATATGAACATGCGGCGAAATATTATATTGGAACACAAAGTTTAATCAACGGACAAGAGCAACAAACAGCCGCGGCACTAGAGTTTACAAAAACTCTTGTAACTACTTACATTGTTCCGCAAGTTGATTGGACTGAACTACAAACAATTACTAGCCAGTACAGAGATACAATTTATCAAGCAGAAGCCGGAACTGCCGCGAGAGTCGGTGTGTTAATGGATCAAATTATTGATGTTGTTGAAAACGGACTTGCTAACTTGCCTGATCTTGTTGATCCACGTTACGGGTATCACTACACAGAAAATCCAACATTAGATTTAAATATTGGATCAAACGGCGACGACAACCCTGGTGATTTTGCAGGTGCATCAAAACTATTAAAACTAAACAAAGAGTTTATTGTTGAAGAAACTATTGCGTATGTCAATGCAACATACCCTGCGTTGTCATATAACGAAAACAAATGTAGAAGAGATACTGGTCTTATTGTTGATGGACTTGTACTTGATTTAAAAACAGGTGGAAGAACAGAGACATTAGCAAATCAAACAGCATACTACTTAGGTGCTGTATCAGGACAGGAAACTGAAACTGTTGCCGCAATTAACTATGTTAAAACTATTGGAGCCGCTGTTCTAAGTAAAACTCCATTTGGTGCAAGCAGGCAGTCAATTGTTGATCAAAATATAACTGCTGACTCAGTAGCAGAAGCGGCGGCACAAGGCAACATGGAAAACTTAATCGATTGTATTAAGTTTGCGTTCGATGCAAGTTATAACCCACCTAAGAATAACCAAGACATTGACGTGTTTATGATGAACGATGCAAACAGAATCATGAACGTAACAATGCAAGGACACGGTGGTTTTGCACAAGTACTTGACCCAAATGGGCAGATCTTAATTAAATCACCATACGTACAGGTATGTGGTTCATTCTCTAAGAGTAAAAACGAACAAGCATTTAGAGGCGGTATGTTTATTGATGCATTTACTGCTAACCTAACATGTACTGTTATTAGTAAGGATGATGCATTTACACTAAACGTTTCAAGTGGTGTTGGAAGTGGACTAAGACAAAGACGTCCAGAAACACCATGTCCGTTTTATATTCAAGGTGTGCGTTATCAAGTAGATGCTGTTACAAATTATGACCAAGCGGCAGGTACTGCAACATTGTTCCTAAACCCAACATCAGGCGATGGAGCAGGATTTCAATTTGCAGACTTTACAGATATTGTATTACAAAGTGCTGGTAACACGTCTATGCTTGCAAACGACTACACACAAGTTAACGACTTAGGTTATGGTATTGTATGTAACAACGGAGCACTATCAGAACAAGTTTCAACATTCTCATATTATTGTCATGCGGCGTATATGGCAAACAACGGTTCACAGATTAGATCACTGAACGGATCTAACTCAAATGGTAACTATGGACTAGTAGCGGCAGGTTCTGATCCAAACGAAGTTATTGATCAAATCACATTGCTTGAGCCAATGGTACAAACTGCTCGTGTATTTGATAACGGTACTAGTGCTGTTAACGTAGCAGGTAAAAACATTGTTTACATCTACGACAGCGAATTTGTTCCAACTAACGTATCTGAACTTGAAGTTGATCACGGACCTACATTAGGTAACATTCGTTACGAAGTATCAAGTATTCAAACTACTGAGGAAACAGTGCCGGGGGCTTCAAGAAACCAAATAGTTTACAAGTTGAATATTTCAGGTAATGACGGATTAGCGGCAAGTCTTGCTAACAATGATAAAGTACAAATTAGATCATTACAAAACTTCATCTTTGATAACTTAGAACAAACCGCAGTTATTAGACCATCAACTGCAATTGTATTTGATGAACAAGATGACTTTACATATAGAACTATTGCTTTTGGTAGTGCAAACGCAGTTGGTACAGCATTAGCAGAAACAGATCAAAGTTTTGTTACATTTGATTCCAACTACGACTATATTAGGTTAGTAGTTGATCAAAACTATGTAGCAGAAACAGAATTTGCTCCAAGTGGTACATCAGGTGCTACTGTTGGAGATACAGTAATTGCTGTTACATCAATTACAGAACAATCAGAAATTAACAGACTTAATAACGGAGACATGTTATTTGCATGGGACGGCAAGGTCCATAGAGTATTAAGTTACTCACAAAAAGCAAACTATGGCCTACTTACTATTGAAGACAAAAATAATATTAACGATGCCGCACTAGGTGATGCAGTTGTAGCAAGCGGTATCCAAAGTAGTTTACAAGATGCAACACTAGTTAGAACATTACGTGTTGGACTTGATAGTGGAGAAAATGCAGGACTTACAGTTAATATTTCTGTATGTAGAGCAACAGGACATGACTTTAATGATATCGGATCAGGTGGATTTAACACAAGTAACTATCCAAGTAAAATTTACGGTGCACCGCAACAACCAAGTCAAGCAAATGAAGTACAGGAACGCGACAAAGGGCGTGTGTTCTATGTAAGTACAGATCAAGATGGTTTCTTCCGTGTTGGTAGATTCTTTACAGTTGACCAAGGTACTGGACGAGTAACATTTGCGGCAAGTATTGCGTTAAGTAACTTGGACGGTATTGGATTTAAACGTGGTGTTGTTATTACTGAATTCTCAAGTGATGACGGAATGACAGATAACGCAGTTGACTCGGCTCCGACTGAATCAGCAGTAGTAGGATATGTAAACAGACGCTTAGGTATTGACGAAGATTCGCTGGCTGTTGAAAATCCATTAGGCGCAGGCTTCTTAGCATTAGATGGTACAACTACACCATCGCAAAATATTAGTTTTGCTAACAATAAACTTACAGCATTAGCAGATCCAGGCGCAGACTTTGATGCAACTAACAAGCGATACGTTGATGGAAGAACACCATTTGGTGAATCATTAATGTACGGTAGTGGTGCTGACGGTACTAGAGATGCTAACGACATTATTGTATGGACTGGCACAGAATTTGATACTGCTACTCCAACAGGATATTTTGAATTTACTTATAATGCAGTTGATAAAACTGTAGAAACTGGTATTGTTGACGGCAGTATTGTAAACGCAGATATAAACGCCGCGGCACAGATTGCACAAAGCAAACTTAATATGCAAGCGGCAACAACACGTTCAACAGCGGCAGGCATTTTACAGTCTAACTTAGGACTTGCTAGTTTTGATAGTGTTGTGTTCAGCAGTACAAACGGATTTGTTAGTATTGACGACGGACAACTACCAGTTGCTAAAATTGCAAACATTGCAGACGAGCATGTAATTGGTAGAGCAGATGGAGATAGTTCAACAGGAGATGTTAGTGCTATTCCGTTCTCAACTGTTGTTGAGCAAGGTGGTACATTTACTACAATCGGTGCTCCAAGTTCAATTGTTAAAACCCATACAGACGGATCAATCAATGTACAAGCACTTGAAATTGATAGTATTAAAGTAATTGATACTTCAGGTACAAGTGTTAACTTTACAAATCCAGGTACAACAGTATTCTTAAGTTCACAAACAACAGGCGGCGGCATTACAAATAACTCAATGACCGGTAACTTGAATGTTGGTGCAAGCAGAGCAACAGAAAGTAACTTCCAAGCAAATAGTACATTTGCTGGTGAAAACTACGTTGCGGCAGATTGGGCATACCATTCATTTATTGAAGCGCCAGGCGAAGGTGATGGTAACTCAACAGGTATTGGTATTGGTGCTGGTACAGGATTTAGTAACGCAGACCAAATTGGTTTTGTAACAGCAGGCGATCAAACACTAGTAATTACTAATACTGCAATGTTACCAGGAACTACTGAAGTTTACGATTTAGGTAGTGCAAGTAATAAGTTTAACGTAGTACACGCAATTACAACATCGGCACAAGCAAACACTGCATTATACGCTGACTTGGCAGAGAACTACTTAGCAGATGCAGAATATGAAACTGGTACAGTACTTGTATTTGGCGGGGATGAAGAACTTACAACAACTGACAGCAAAGGCGACACACGAGTTGCTGGTGTTGTTTCAGAGAAACCGGGTTACTTAATGAACTCTGGGGCTGAAGGTAATTTTGTTACTGCAATAGCACTACAGGGAAGAGTACCTGTTAAAGTACTAGGAGCAGTTAGAAAAGGAGACATGCTAGTAACAGCAAGTATTCCGGGATATGCAATAGTTAATAACTCTCCAGGAGTTGGACAAGTTATCGGCAAGGCTGTTAAGAACAAAGACGACACCGGCTACGGCATAGTTGAAGCAGTGGTAGGGAGAGTATAATGGCTAAGCAAACTATAAACATTGGATCAAGTGCTAATAAGGGCGACGGAGATCCGATCCGTACAGCATTTACAAAAGTAAATGAAAACTTTACAGAGTTATACGACAAAGTTACTGTTTTAGAAAACGGGCAAATTGCAAAAGTACAAGATACACAAGGTAGTGTGTTTGGTGACGATAGTACCCTACTAGTAGATGCAGTAAACAGCATCATTCCTGCTTCAGTAATTACTGGAACACTTACTAACAATTTAATCGGTGATGTTACTGGAAATATAACTGGTGACACAGCAGGTACACACACTGGTGCAGTAGTTGGTAATATAACTGGCGATGTTATAGGTAGTGTTTTTGCAGATGATAGTACACTGTTAGTAGACGGTGTAGCAGGTAAGATTGTAGGCGATGTTGAAAATAATAGTGTAATTACAGGTAGAGTCAAATCACAAGACGATATAGATTTATATGTTTATGCTGGTGGAACAGGTAGTGTTATATTAGCAGGACAAAGCGATGTAAGTATAGGACATACAAGCGGTCAAACAGATATCTATGGTGATGTAGAGTTTAACAATGGTACAACAGCATTCCAAAGCGGCAATGATGTTGAATTTAATTGCCCTGTGGATTTTACTAACGCAACGATTACAATGCCTCAGTACATTAGTTTAGCAGACTTAAAAACTGAAGTGGCGGCAAGTGTAGACTTTGCGGCATTTAAAACAAGAATAGCGGCGCTATAAATATAGTATAGGAAAAGATAATGGCTGATAGAATACCACTAATTGTAGATGTAGATGACGGTAACAAGTTAAAAGAATTGCCCATCGGGGATAATTTAAACTTAACTGGATCGGGAATCATTGGTGCAGGAAACATTGCCGCAACGAGTTTAACCATTAACGGAGTTCCTTATAACCCGTTTAGTGGTGCGTATGCTGACTTAACAGGTGCACCGGATATTCCAGTAAACACTGATGATATTGTTGAAGGTACTAAAAAATACTTTTCAACAGAACGATTGCAAGACGGCGTAGCAGACTTTTTAGTAGCAGGCGTTGGTATTGTATTAAACTATAACGATGGTACTGGCGAACTAACTATTACAGCAACCGGAGTTGGTGAAGGCGGAGGTGGTGGCGTATCAGCCCTTGATGGGTTAACTGATGTAACACTTACAGCACCATCCGTAAATCAAATTTTAAAATACAACGGCGATGCTTGGGTAAACAATTCAATTGCTTATAACGAAATTACAGGTAGACCAAATCTTGCAAATATTGCTACTACTGGTAGTTATAATGATCTAAGTAACAAACCAATTGTACCAACTGACATTGACGACATGTCCGATGTTGATACATCATCTATACCTCCGACTAACGGACAAGTATTAAAATGGTTAGAAAATAAATGGATTCCAGCAGACGATATTACATCAGGAGGTAGTGGACTAAATGCAGACACGCTCGACGGGTTTGACGGCTCTTATTACTTAGACTGGAACAACGTAACTAGCAAACCGGTTTATCAAGTTTCGGATTTAGATGACACAAGTATTACTAGCGTTGCCGGAGATCAAATACTTAAATGGAATGGACTGTCTTGGATTAATTCTACAAACGAACCAGAATGGGACGACATTCAAACTAAGCCAACAACTATTGCAGAATTTGGAATTACCGATTCTCCGGAATCATTAACAGACTTAGGCATTACTGACGGTAGTGCTAATAATGTATTAACAACTGATGGCTCAGGAAACTTTAGTTTTGTTTCTAGTTTAACTGGTGTATCATTAACAAATGCTGGAAGCATTGGATTTTTATCAGGTGTTACAATTTCAGAATTTAGTTCAGATACTACACTAGCAGGTAACTCAAATACAGCAGTCCCAACTGAAGCGGCAGTCAAGGCTTATGTTGATGCAAATGCTGGTGGTGGAAATGTTGACGGACTAGCATCAAGAAATACTGTAGCAGTATCAACTAATAGTATTGCAAATGACATTTCAGAGGACGTTGCGTTTACTGGTTTTAAAAGTTACGGACTATTAAGTATACAAACAAGTGCCGCGGCATGGGTAAGAATTTATACATCAACAGCGGCAAGAACAGCAGATGCAAGTAGAGGCGAAGGACAAGATCCTGCACCAGATGCTGGAGTGATTGCAGAAGTTTTATCAAACGGTGCCCAAACAATTGAATTTGGACCAGCAGTACTTGGCTGGAACAGTGCCGACAACACAACAATTTATGCGGCTGTAAAAAACAAATCCGGCGGCACTGCTACAATTACTACTACGATAAAGATTTTAAAACTGGAGGCCTAAACTATGTCCTTGGCTAAAAAGGTCCTAAAACGAGTGTATATGGTTACACTTAAATCAAAAGACGACTTAGATGATTTCTATGACGATATGCAAACACCCGGTGGTGCATTGTATATTCCGGATAGGGCAATTGTTACAGCAAACCAAAGACCAAATTCAAGGACAACAGAATACTGGCTTACTGATGCAGAAGCAGATTTAGTTAATAACGATGCAAGAGTAAAAGCCGTTGAACTTAACCCTGCAGACCGAGGATTAGAAGTTGACGAGTTTGAAATCATTGATCAAACCGGAGTGTATGCGAGAAACAGCGGAAATACCAATACAGATTTAAATTGGGGATTACTACGCTGTGTCGACGGAGAAAATCGGGATGAAGGTGGCGGCAAATGGGGTGCAGGCGATACTGAAGTTACTGCTACTATTCAACTAAATGCTACTGGTCGAAATGTTGACTGTATTATTTGTGACGGTAACGGTGTATACACTGGACATCCAGAGTATGACCAACCCTCGGCGATGAACATAGACGACGGTTCGCAAACTAGAATTAACTTAATTGATTGGAATCAATTCCAAGATGACATTAATGCTCCAGATAATTATACTTACTCTATCCCAGGAAGTTATCATGCAAATCACGTAATGGGCACTGTTGGCGGTAATCGTCAAGGATGGGCAAGAAACGCAAACCTATATAACTTGTATTACTACGCTGGCGATATTGGTAATAGTAACTTTCCTTACGTGTTTGATTATATTAGAGCATTTCACGAGCAAAAGGACGTTAACCCCGAAACGGGATATAAAAATCCTACTGTAGTAAACAACAGTTGGGGAATGAGTATTTTTCCAACAGAGTGGTCATTTTCACAAATAACAGCAGTGACTTATCGAGGCACACGATTTGTACCGACCGGTGACAGAGTGTATGACGGTGCATACGGTGTATATACTTCAACAGAAAAATTAGAGGACTTTACAGGTAATCCTGGAGATGGTCTAGGGCAACGTATTACTACATCCGGAACTGAAGGTACTCCAAATGGTGACTTTGGATCAACTCCAGCAGGATGGACACGAACTGGTGGTGAAATACAACTTCAAGTTGCAGAAATTCCTTCTACCCCAATTGTAGTACAAGTGCAAGGACCGGCAACTGTTCAAGCACAACACAACGTTGCTACACAAGGTATAACAGGCACATCAGAAATTGATCTAAGTTTAACTATTCGAAGTGCTAATAATACTGTAATCGCATCTGAAACAGATTCACAAACATCAGTTGACGGCGGATTTGTTGAAATTGATCTGAATATCGGAAGCACTACATTACCTAACAACGAAATTTACACTATAACATATGAAACTACAGTTACTGAAGGTATTGATCCAACTACATCAGCAGACCTAAATGCTACAATTGTTGGATTCACGGGAGGCGATGCTACGGCTACTGTAACATCATTAGGAACACAATCTATTGGAAGTACAGCAACTTTGACTGCAAGTGGCAGTCCTACAGTTGGCAGCGCAGACGATGGATATTGGACAATTAATTTACCATTTGATATCACATACCTAAGCGAAAATTATAGTACTATATACATGGGCACAAACAGTTATCTAACGTTTGGCAGCGGCTCCACACAGTATAGTGGCATTGACGAAAACACTCCGGCACTACCAAAACTAATGATAGCAGGAGGGGATCGAAAAGGGTTTAGAGTATATTATGGTGCTAGTGGTACTGCTGGATCTAGAATATTTAGATTAATTTTTGAAGGACATGTTTCTAACTCAGGCGGTGATGAACTTAATCCTTCTTTAAGATATGAATATAAATTTTACGAAGCAACTCCAACTCAAATCGATTTAGTAATTGAAACAAATAATGCATTTGATGCAACTGGTACATTTACTAATGCACAACTTAATAATTGGGGATTTATTTCCGGGCAACGCATTCCGTCAAGGGTTGCGGCATTAGATGCAGATATCGAAGATGCAATTGATGCAGGTGTTATTACTATCGGTGCCGCTGGTAACGGACGATGGAAACATGATGTTCCAGGTGGACCTGATTGGGATAATACATTTGAACTTAACGGATCTAATCCAATTTACTACATGCGGGGGACATCACCAACAGCAAATGACAATACAGTAGATGGTGATTATGACATCCCTAATATTTGTGTTGGTGCAACTGACATAGGACTTACTGCTGATTTAGATCGAAAAGTTAGTTTTAGTGACTGTGGTCCGGGTGTAGATATTTACGCTCCGGGTACATATATTATGAGTTCAAGGACAGGCGGTTCTACAACTGATCCAAGAAACAGTTCGTTTCTAATAGGTAAAATATCAGGAACGTCAATGGCCAGTCCTCAAGTAGCCGGACTGGTGGCTTGTATTGCAGAAACATACCCGCACTTTAATCAAGAACAAATGAAAGAGTATTTGTTAAACAAATGGGCAGAGGATGATCAACTATGGGATGCGGCAACAAATATTCCAACTGATTCAGACGATCTGCAGGGATCACCAAACAAACACGCAAAATATAATTACGAACGTCCTTTAACTGGTCTAGCGTATCCTAAAAAGGATTATAATCTAAGACCCGCAACAGGCATTCAATATCCTCGTCCAAAGAGGACTGTGATTAAGAGACAACCGGAATAGGATAAATATTAGTATGGCAATTAATTTAGTTAACATAGGTGGCGTAGCAAACGACGGTACTGGTGACGATTTAAGAGAAGCATTTGTAAAAGTTAATAACAACTTTACAGACCTTGACAATCGAAATCCTGAACAAACAACTGCATCAAACTTAGGGTCAGTTGGTGAAGGCGTGTTTGCACAAAAGAGCGGTTTCGACCTACAGTTTAAAAAGATTGTTGCTGGCGGCAATGTTACAATTACTGCTGATGCAAATGGCGTTATTATTTCTAGTGTTGGCGGATTACAACAGTTAGTTGTTTCTACTGACAGCGGAGATATTACACTATCAGAAGGTGATACATTTTCAATTGCAGGTGGTAATAATGTAACTACACAAACAACTGGTGCAAACGGTATTACAATTAATTCAGCAACTGAATTAGCATCTGACATTACTCCGCAACTTGGCGGCGATTTAGATGGTCAGAATCGGAATATTCGCAACGTAAGAAATGTAGAAAGTTTAGTACATTTAGTAGATGTTCGTGATATTTACGGTTTCAACTTTGGTACTGTTACTGGTAGTGTTTCTAGTATTATTGAATATTTAGGATCCTCAATAGATATTAATTTAGGAACAATTACACAGCCAGGAGTTCAAGACGACAGTTCAGTTGCTGACTTAACAATTGACGTTGGAACTATTACTAATCCTGTTTAGCACTCTGCCTCCTTTCCGATAAATAGTATATAATAAGGAATCAAGATGGCGACCATTTGGACTCAAAAATCAGGAACTCAACTAGGGCTATTTGCTGAAAACGAAACGATACGTTTGGCATTTCCCCTAAACACTTCTTCAAATACAATTACCAACGTTGAGGTTATTAGTGGCAAACTGCCGCCCGGACTACGAATTGAAGGATTGTACATTGTTGGTACTCCATTCGAAGTAGAACGCCTTACAGAATTTAAATTTGTACTTAGAGCAACCGACTCGTCTAATGCAATCCAAGATAGAACATTTGTAATTTTAATCGACGGTGCTGATGATCCAGAATGGGTTACACAAGGACGTGACGGATTATTAGCAGTTGATCCAGACTCAAAGTATTTTGTACTTGATAATACTGTACTGGACTTTCAATTGAAAGCAATTGATTCAGACTTACCGGCAGGTGACACACTTGAATACTTTATTGCAGATGATGAAGGTCAATTGCCTCCGGGAGTAAGACTTACACCCGATGGAAGAATTGTCGGAGTAGTTGAACCTGTATTAGCACTAGATGCAAGAGCCGGTAGTGGACACTATGATGCAAATATATACGGCACATTTCCGTTTGACTTTGGAGAACGAAGTGCCAATGGGTTCGATAGTTTCTTTTATGACACAAGAATATATGATGATCGTATTCCTACGAAACAGCCTCGTAAACTAAATCGGTTCTACGAATTTATTGTTACTGTTAGTGACGGTGATACTTTTAAAAAACGTAAGTTTCAAATCTACTTAGTAGGTGACGACTTCTTACGTGCTGACAACACTAATATGCAATTATCAAACGGATTGTTTAGTGCTGACAACACATACTTACGAACTCCGCTTTGGTTAACACCTACCAATTTAGGATTTAGACGAGCAAACAATTACTTAACATTTTTCCTTGATGTATTAGATACTGAAACACTTTCAGGAAGATTAATTTATACACTTGAAACACTTAATGACGACGGCAGTGAAAGCACATTGCCACCAGGTATGCAACTTGATAGTAGCACAGGTGAAATTGCAGGGCGTGTACCTTATCAACCAGCAGTTACAAAACAATACAAATTTACTGTTAAAGCAACTCGTGTAGATAATGAATTTTCAGAATTAGCAGTAAAAAGCAAAACTTTTACTGTTAAGATTTTAGGTGAAGTTGATTCAACTATCAAATTTAATACGCCGAGTAATTTAGGTCAAATTAGTGCAAACTTTATTTCAACCCTATCAGTAGTTGCTGAAACTACTGTTCCTGATTCAAGATTACTTTATAGTATTACTAGCGGAAGTTTACCTAATGGACTTGTACTCGATATTACAGGAGAAATTATTGGTAAGGTAAATCAATTTGGTACTGCTGATAATTTAGGACTTACTGTGTTTGATAGTGGTGCTATGACATTTGATGATGCTAAAACTATTATTGATCGTAAATTTACAGTTACAATAAAAGCAGAAGATAGATTTGGTTACAGTGCAGTTGAGCAAGAGTTTACATTAGAAGTTGTTGATCCTGATGACAACTTATATAGTAACTTGTATATGCGTCCGTTCTTAAAACAAAGTATAAGAGATAGTTATCAAACCTTTGTTTCAAATCCAAATATTTTCCCACCAGACTTAATTTATAGAAGTGGTGATGTTGAATTTGGCGTACAAAAAGATATTAAGATGTTAGCATATGCTGGCATACTTACACAAGACATTAGAAACTATGTTGCCGCTACTGCTAGAAATCATAAACGTAAATCCTATAACTTAGGTACTATTAAAAAAGCAGTGGCAAAGAATCCCGGGTCAAATGATATTGTATATGAAGTAATATACATTGAAGTTATTGATCCGTATATGCCGGCAAACGGCAATACTAAAAACTTTATCAAGTCTGGAGAAGGTTCGAAAAAGATCACAGTTGATAGTGTACAGTTTGAAACATTAGATGACAATACTGCTCTTGGCAGTGGAACAAGCACATTTGATTTAGATGTGCGTGGGGTTAGCAATCCAACTATAGCAATTCAAAGTATTGGTAACGATTTAGAAATCATTACAAGATCTGGTAGAGTTGTTTTTCCAACAGTAGGTAATATTGCTGTAACATTGCGATCAGGCGGTGAAGTAGTATCAGAACAAACATTTACTATTACAAAAGCAGAGCCTTATAGATTTAGGCCTATTAGTAATACACTAAAAATTGACAGCACAGCCGTACAAGTTAGTCAAAGTCAAGACAACAAAAAGTATATTTCAAATATCAAAAATATGCGAGATCGTATTAGCGACACTGGTATTACTGAACGAGACTTTTTACCATTATGGATGCGAACTGCACAAGAAAATAGTGTACAAGAATTAGGATATGTAACTGCCGTGCCCATTGTATATTGCAAAGCAGGTACAGCAGATGAAATATTATTGAATATTCAAAATCAAGATTTCGACTTTAAAACAATTGATTTTGATATTGATAGATATGTGGTTGATAGCACAACAGGAACTAGTGAAGATCAATATATACTATTCGCAAATTACGAACACAACATATAACACTGATAAATAACATTAGAGAGGATATAAAATGGCAAGTAACATTGATGACGTAAGTATTAACGAATCATTTCCTGTAGCAGGACAAGATAACGATTCGCAGGGGTTTAGAGATAACTTTTCAGTTGTTAAATCAAACTTCGTAGCCACTAAGGTGGAGATTGAGGATTTGCAGGACAACACTGCAAAGAAAAACACTGCAAATAACTTTTTAGGAAATAATATCCTAAATGCTAATCTAGTAAATGTTTCGGAAGAACTTAATGCTGTTGGTACACTTCAAGCCTCTCAAGATATTGATTTCGCTAACGGTCCGGTACAAACATTTACATTAGGTGGAGACATTACTCTTACTACTACTAACTGGCCTGAATCAGGAAAAGTTGGTAGATTGAGAATAATTTTAATTAATGACGGGACCACACGTACATTAACACTTGGTACTGAAGCAGGTTCGACATTAAAATTCCATAATGACTGGCCAACTGAAGATAGTACTTTATCAATTGATAACGATGCAAATCCAAAAGTAATTGACTTATGGACATATAACGCTGGCTCATCAATTTTTGTAAAATATGACGGACAGTATTCATAATGTTTCATCCTCTGGAAGAAAATTTAAGCCAATTTACTACTCCTCAAATTGAGGATAAACTTACAGATCTTTCCAGAAAGTACACGATGACTAGGAATCCCCAAGTGCAATCTCAAATGATCACTTTAATTGAAATGTATCGAATGGAACTATCAGCCCGATATGCTAAAGAAATGGCAAATGACGGCGAAAATGGACTTGACAATCTCATAAATGTAAGTTAAAATAAGTGTATGCTTATGAAAACTGACGAACTCGGTATCCCACGGTTTACAAACAAAGACTTAATCGATATGATCTATTCAGGTCATGCGGATAAGGTGCATGTGGTGTTGTGCGATGCTAACGATGATGTAGACAAGTTCAACGCCGCTATGGAAGAACAAGGTCTAGACAAACTACAAAAATATATTCCACTAGATGTAGACCAAAAGACTTTTGACGGTGTATGTCAAGGTGAATGGTTTATGCCTGATGAATACAAGACACTAAACGTACACAACTATATTCTAACAAAATGCAACACACAAGAAGAAACAGCAAGATGTGCTGAAGAACTTGCTGAGTTTGAAGGCAGAGGTATGATGTCTTTACTACAGTATATGATCTATCTTGTAGACTTTATGCGTGAGAATGGGATTGTATGGGGTGTAGGACGTGGTTCAAGTGTAGCAAGTTATGTGCTGTATTTGATAGGCGTACACAAGGTTAATTCAATCCAGTATGACCTGGATTGGAGAGAGTTCCTGAGATAAGTAAGTATATAATAGGAGAAATGTTATGGCAGTAAAACAAACTGGACGTAAGGTTTATAAATCAATGCAAGGCAAACAAGTTGATATGGACTTACTACGTCAAAAAAACGAACTTACTCCGGCTGTAGGAAATGCTCGTGTAAATGCACGTGGTGACGAATTAGGCCCAGGCGGTAAGATTATCAAAAAACGCGAAGATGTTCTATCAGAATATTATAGAGATCATCCAGCAACGGTTGAAGACGAAGCACCGGTTAAGAAACCTGTACTAGACGAAGCAGGTAAAGATGTTACTGATGATTGGGAAGAACCAATTGCTGAGCCAGATGTCGAATGGGAAGAAGACGACAATGGCGACTTTGTAAAAAAAGGAAAATAAATGGCAGATGCAAGTGAAATTGCCGCAGGCGGACCTAAGTTACGTACTAGAGTAAAAGCGGCTTCTGTACGTCCTATTCATAATCGAGTAATTGTATCGGGTATGGATTTTGGTGAACAGACTACTAAAGGTGGAATTATTTTAACTAGCGATGACGGCAAAGACCGTGGCATTAAACCTCGTTGGGGGAAAGTAGTTTCTAAAGGTCCGTCAAATAACGATCCATATGAAATTGGAGATTACATTTTAGTAGAACACGGACGCTGGACACGGGGCTATGATCTCGATACAGGTTCAGGTGATGTTGAAACATTGCGTACAGTAGAAGCAGAAAGTATTCTGGGATGGCAATCTGAACCACCAGAAGATATTCACTTTGGAAGTTTTAGTGGTGCTGGTTCAACCGACTCGCACCGTCCAGAAGATTTTGTTAACTAAGAGGTAATAATGACAAACCCATTTAAAGACATCGACACGTTTGCAACAGCGTGTGACCAAGCACCTAGCACAGAAAACTACGCAATGTATCTTGATTTAATTACAGAAGAATACGAAGAACTAAAAGAAGCAATTATTGCAAACGATCGTGTAGAACAACTTGATGCACTAGTAGATATTCTAGTTGTTACTATGGGTGCTATTCGAGCAGGCGGCTTTGACGGAGAAGGTGCCTGGAAAGAAGTAATGGATACAAACTTTGCTAAGATTGATCCAACCACAGGCAAAGTAATTAAGCGTGAAGACGGAAAAGTATTAAAACCCGAGGGCTGGAAGGCGCCTGAACTAGCGCCGTTTATTGATGTTGTTTGAAGGGTTTGAATGGTATGACTTTGTAGCCATATATGTGTTTTCACATGTATTATCTACATTGCTACTGATAACACTATTCGGCGGCAACATCATTTCAGGCATTCTCCTTGTCGCGGCTTGGGAAGGCTGGAAAGCCTATGAAAGATTTCGAGCAAAATAATACTTGACATAGTGCCCGTTTTATAGTATAATACTAATGTATAAAATGTAAGGAGTACACTATGTGGACGCTAGTCTTCATTAACATGATTCTAAATGCTAACTCAGGTTATAAAGAACCTGTAGTTGAAGCATGGTATGAATACGAAAGTATGCGAGAATGCTTTTTAGCAAGAGATCAACTGTTAATTGAACTGGGGTCTTTTAGTGGTTATTTCCCAATTAACACACAAGCAGTATGTATAGAAACAAATGAATAAAATAGGTATTACATTCTCATCTTTCGACTTATTTCACAGTGGGCATGTTGCTATGCTTAAAGAAGCAAGAAGCAACTGTGATTACTTAATGGTAGGATTACAAACAGATCCTACAATTGATCGACCTGAAAAGAATAAACCTGTACAAAGTGTATTCGAACGTTATGTACAACTCGAAGGCTGTAAGTATATCGACCAGATTATTCCGTATGCTACAGAACAAGATTTGCTCGATGTACTGTTGACATACAAAGTTGACATGCGATTTATAGGCGAAGAATACAGAGAAGTAGACTTTACCGGCAAACAATTATGTGTTGACAAAGGCATTGAATTATACTATAATAAAAGACAACATTCATTTAGTACAAGTGGACTAAGAAAGAGGATAGAGCAGGCATGAAAGAACTTTGGGTAGAGAAGTATAGGCCTAACACAGTAAATGGTTATGTATTTCGTGATGACGCACAACGAGGACAAGTAAACACTTGGATCAAAGAAAAAACTATTCCGCATTTGCTGTTTAGTGGTAACGCAGGTATTGGTAAGACAACACTTGCAAAATTATTGTTTAATGAATTAGAAATTAATGATTTAGACATTTTAGAAATTAACGCATCTAGAACGAACTCAGTAGACGATGTTCGTGATAAGATTGTAAACTTTGTACAGATGATACCATTTGGAGATTTTAAAGTTGTACTACTTGACGAGGCTGACTATTTGTCACCTAATGCGCAAGCCGCATTGCGTGGAGTTATGGAAGAATACCATACTACTTCTAGGTTCATTCTTACTTGTAACTATCCTAACAGGATTATTCCGGCTTTGCATAGCAGGTGCCAAGGTTTCCATATTGCCAAGATTGATCAAACAGAATTTACTGCTAGGGTCGCTGAGATTCTCATCACAGAAGGTGTCACTCCAGATTTGGACACTCTCGACACATACGTAAAAGCAACGTACCCGGACTTGCGTAAATGTATTAACACAGTGCAAATGAACTGTATTGATGGTGCGCTCGTTGCTCCTAAAGAAGGTGACACAGGCGAAGCAGACTACAAGATTGAGATGGTTGAACTGTTTAAAGCAGGTAAAATTAATCAAGCACGTAAACTAGTTTGTAGTCAAGTTCGTCCAGATGAGATTGAAGATATTTACAAGTGGATGTATGATAACATAGAACTATTCGGAAATGATGAAAATCAAGACAATGCAGTGCTAATTATTAAGCAAGGGTTAGTAGATCATACATTGGTTTCTGATCCTGAGATTAACTTAGCGGCGACTATGATTCGCCTGGGACGATTATAAATGGCATACTTAGTAAACGATAACTGTATCAAATGTAAGTTCACAGATTGTGTAGAAGTTTGTCCAGTTGATTGTTTTTATGAAGGTGAAAATATGCTAGTCATTAACCCTAACGAGTGTATTGACTGCGGTGTGTGCGAACCAGAATGTCCAGCAGATGCAATTATTACTGACAATGTTGATGGCGCAAATAAATGGTATCACATTAACGAAGACTTGTCTGCAAAATGGCCTAACATTACAGTGAAAAAAGATCCGCTTCCAAACGCCGATGAGATGATTCTCGAACCTAATAAATTTGAAAGGTTCTTTAATGAGAACCCAGGGAGTGATAATGAAGATTCAAAAACTTAGAGCAAGTCACATCTTGCTGTCTCATGCAGGATCAACAGCAACAACTAATCAGAGACCAGAACCTGCCGCACAGCAAGAAGCACATAATGTGATTATGGATATTGCAGAAGGTCTATTATCATTTGAACAAGCCGCTAAAGAATTTAGTGCTTGTAGAGTTACTGCCGCAAGAGGTGGAGATGTAGGCTGGTTTGACTTTCCGGGAGAAATGGAATACGAGTTTGCACATGCTGTTAGCCTTATGCAAAAAGACACCATCGGACCGCCAATTAAAACTGAGTTTGGCTGGCATGTAATTTTAAGGACCGGTTAATGGATTACTTTCATGTGCATAACGGGACTTCGTGTGAACCTTGTGATATTACACAGGTAACATACGGTAGAGGAGATGTATTAAATCCTATTCTTGAAAATAAGATACGTAACATAGGTGACGTAATTAAACATGCAAGCAATGTGAAAGCAGACATGACTGATTTCCATATGCAACATGATCCAGACTTTAAGAAAATTTGCGATTTTGCAATTATGCAAATAATTAATAGTGTCGAAGGACTTAATCAACGCGGAGCAGAAATGTTACGGTTTGATATTATCGATTGTTGGGGAATGGTATACAAAGGTGGGCAAGGACATCATACACAAGAACATGCTCATTGGCCTTCTACATTTAGTTTTTGTTATTATGTAAATGCTTGTGAAGAATGTGCGCCTCTTCGATTTACTAAAGCAAACTACGAAGTTAACCCACGTAGCGGACTAATGGTGATTTTTCCCGGAAATGTAAGCCATTCAGTACCAAATCAATATTGTACACATGACCGTGTTGCAATATCAGGAAATATAAGCGTCATAGTAAAGAAACCAGGAGAATTAAAATGAACGTAAAACTAGTAAGTTATTCACAACCATCAAAAGAGTTTATGGATGATGGTATTGGAGATGTACAAGAACTAATTGCATTTTGTGCAAGAGTTAGCAACCCTGCTAATCAAATGAATAAAGAAACTAGTGAAAAACTAATCAAGTATTTGATTAAACATGCACACTGGTCACCACTTGAAATGGCAAGTGCTTGTTTAGAAATTGATACTACTCGTGATATTGCACATCAGATTGTGCGTCATCGAAGTTTTGCATTCCAAGAATTTTCGCAACGATATGCTGACCCGTCATCAATGGGTGATCAATTTGTTATTCGCGAAGCACGATTACAAGATGAAAAGAATCGTCAAAACTCTGTTGAAACTAACGATAATGATCTGCAAGAAGAGTGGATTAGGAAACAGAAGGCTGTGATTAATACATCCCGTGATGCATACAACTGGGCAATTGAAAACGGTATTGCTAAAGAACAAGCCCGTGTAGTTCTTCCAGAAGGCAACACAAAAACTAGAGTATACATGAACGGTACACTTCGTAGTTGGGTACACTATATCGAGTTGCGTGGTGCTAATGGTACACAAAAAGAGCATATGGAAATTGCTCATGCTTGTGCAAAAGTTATTGCAGAAATCTTTCCGTTGGCTGAGCAGTTGTAATTTATATGATGGGCGCAAACTGGCAAGCAGATCCACAGCGTTCAGTTGAAGAAAAGTTTGCTTGGTGGCCTATACGCAGTGGATCACACAAGCGTATATGGCTAAAGAAATATTATGTCCAACATACATACTATGACAACTTAGGTAAGCCACCTATCAAAGGACGTAGTTGGACATACATATGGACTAAGAACGAATACTTAATGGAACAGATAAAAAGATGAGACCTAAATTTATTGATGCATACATGGACGTTGCAGAACGCTTTGCACAACTAAGTTCAGCAACACGACTACAAGTAGGTGCTATTGTTGTAAAGGATGATAGAATTATCTCTATTGGCTACAATGGTATGCCAGCAGGTTGGGATAATGTTTGCGAACATGAAGGTAAAACTAAACCAGAAGTACTTCATGCAGAATCGAACGCTATTGCAAAACTAGCAAGTTCACACGAAAGTGGCAAAAATGCCACATTACTGTGTACTCACGCCCCGTGTATTGATTGTGCTAAACTAATATTACAATCAGGCATTAGTACAGTATATTATAAATCCAGTTATCGAGACAACTCGGGTGTAAACTTTTTAAATAAGTCTAGTGTAAAGGTTATTAAACATGATGAAATTTATTAAAAAGTTGTTTAGCAAAAAAGCCCCAGTAATTAACTTTGCTACTCAGAATTGGGGTGTTCGCAAATATGCTCCGATTGAGCCTGCAAGTAAGTTTTTTCCAGAGAAGTTTTTAAAGGTTGATCCGCTATTTGAAAAGGGACAACATAATATTGATCACAAAAAAACTATTAGAGCATGTCCTGGTATTACAGATTATATGAGCATGGGATATGTTATTCCTGCATGGTGCGATATTGAAATTCTTCCAACACCCGATGGCATGCATATTGAAACAAGATACAGTGATCCTATGTATAATGATGCATACCACCATGACGATCAACTTCAAGGATTTATGAATCAAGTATTTAAAGTTAAAGGTGCAGTTAAACTAGACAATCCTTGGTTCACATGGAATAAACCCGGGTATAGTACTATGTATTTGCCTATGTATTATCATGAAGGGAAAAATTGGGAAGCAGTACCCGGAGTGATGGACCACGATTTAGGTGCTCCGCAGAGTCCTATTAATATTATGCTTAAAGAAATTAAGCCAACTGTAATTAAAATGGGTGAACCCATTGTGCAAGTGATTCCATTTAAGCGCGAACACATGATCGCAAAAACAATGGAAATGGATGAAACAGCAATGAAGCGTCAGTGGGCAATCTCCAGCCTGCATAAGATGAGTTACACAGGCTGGATCAAGTGGGTTAAAGCGAAAAAGTTATATACTGTTGACGCTTATGATACTAATTTGCCAGGGGACTAACCTGCCTCGCCGTAAATTTCTAGTACTTCTTTAACAGCCTCGTGTCTTTCGATATCACCTCTCTCAAATTCTACTACACTTAGTCTGTCTGCTCGACCATGGCGGTCTAGTTGGCGACAAAAATCAATAAGTCCGTTGTCCTTTAATCTGTCTGCTTGGGCAAGGTCGCCTGTTACACACATATACGATTCCTCGCCTAAACGAGTCAACAACATCTTCATTTGATTTTGTGTTGCGTTTTGCATCTCGTCAGCAATGATGTAAGAACGTTTAAACGTTCGACCACGCATGTATGCAAGAGGAGCAATTTCAATCACACCTTCTGCAATCATACCTTCGATATCATTTGCTGAAAAATACTCACGTAACACATCAAAAATAGGTCTTGTCCAAGGCGCCATTTTTTGTTCTAGCGTTCCTGGTAAGAATCCTAAATCCTCGTCTGCCGAAACAGCAGGTCTGGTCACAATAATTTTGTCTACTTTGCCTTCCTTAAAATGCTTAACCGCTACCTGCACGGCCAACATGGTTTTGCCCGTTCCTGCCGGCCCGATGCCAAAGACTATGTCTTTCCTTGGGTCTAACAAATTTAACACGTATGTTTCTTGATTAATATTTCTGGGGAGTATTTTGACTTCTTTTTTCTTTGCTTGAAGAAAATTATTAATTTCTACAATATTGTTGCTTTTATTGTAGTCTTGTCTCTTTTGAGACTTCCTTTTTGCACCCATGCAGTCCTCCTTTATGGATAAAATAGTAGAGCACTACAAAACATATATAGTGACCATATGTTCTGCTCCCTACAAAAATATTTAGTCTTTTGAGACAAGACAAAACTACACACATATAGATGCAGTACTGATAAATAAGTATACAATAGATTGGAATTTAAGATGAAAGACGTACTAGAAGTAATACAAAATATTCAAAACATTTACGAAAGCGATATTGCTTTTACGGTCTTAAAAGACTTTGAGAGAGTGCTTGACGAATTAGACTTATATGTTTATGATAATTGGGAGGACGGCGAATTAGCGGCTGGTCCAGCAATTAAACGCCATTGGGTAATTTGCTCATTTATGTGGCCAAGAGATAAAATGCCAGACCCAATGGGTGGCAAAAGACTATTAGATTACGACTGTAAAGTAACGTACAAAAAAGATCATATTCTAAAACCTCGTAAAATTAAAAAGCCAGGAGATATTAGACCTGGAACTAAAAAAGGTAAACTTGATCGTGAACCTATTTGGGTAGTTGAAATTATGATGCCTAAGAAACTTATTATCGACATCTACGGCGGATATAACGAAATGCTAGATTTAGCAAACGAGCCAGGCGTTGAACAAACTCCTGCACCAGAAGCACAAGCAGATATGGCAGTAGAACCAGAAGCACCAGTTGAAGGAGCAGTATAATGGGTTTAAGAAAAAACGACTTACAAGATCTTGTTGATAAGATTTTTGAAATCGATTCTTTTAAATCTAAAATGGGCGATGACAAGGATGTCGTTGTTATTAGTTTTTCTACTAAGAACGAAGCAAGTGCAACAGACTTAGAAAACTTTATTGAAAAAGGTTATCCTTTTGTATTAGATGCTGATAAAACTAATGGCGAACAAAGTGATGGCATGTATAAAGTATTTGTAGAAATCGAAAGAAGCAAAGATGCTCCGTCTAATATTAGTGAAATGTTAGATGGTATCAAACAAATAAGCGGGCTTGAAGATATGAAGTTTCGCTACTACAAAGGTTTTAGAAGCCAAGATGCTTCTGAAAGTAATATAGCAGAAATGGTTCCAACAGACCACGATGCTTATGAGATTAGAGTGAACGAAAGTAATATGGATAACTATAAAAACTTCTTTAATAACAGTTATGCAGAAGAAATAGTTATGTTAGATGAACACACTCTAAAAATAAAAAACACGTTTATGGATCCGTTGCACTTCAAAGTGATGGACTTTGGACAAACCAAAGACATAAATATCAATGAAGCACTAGACATTAACGGTTTCGCAGAAGTTATCTATCTTACAAAATACTTAGGCGATTACAATATTACTAAGTATGGTAAAAAACTAGTGCTGGAAAATAACGGTTATTCATTAATTGTGAAAAGAGGATAATTTAATGGCAAAAGACAATTTTAAAAACTGCTTAAAAGTAATTTTACATCATGAAGGTGGTTACGTAGACCATCCTCAGGACCCAGGCGGTGCAACTAATATGGGTATTACTCGACAGACATATGAGGACTGGATGGGTAAAGTAGTAACAAAAGAAAAGATTCAAAATTTAACTGAAACTGATGTTACACCAATCTACAAAAAAAATTATTGGAATGCTATCTTAGCAGACGATATTGCCAAGGGTTTAGATCTTTGTGTATTTGATATGTGTGTAAATGCTGGCAGACACAGAGCAACTAAATTTTTACAAATGATGGTTGGCTCTAAAGTTGACGGTTGGATTGGTCCAAACACAATTGCTAAAACACAAGGGTACGTTGACGCTAATGGCATTTCTACAGCCATTAACGAGTACTCAAAAATTAGACAAGATTACTACGAAACTCTTGCTACATTTAAGACGTTTGGTAAAGGGTGGACAAACAGAACCACTGCTACTAAGGAAAAAGCCATCGAAATGGCTGAGTAATAACAGTGTTTAGTTCAATCAAAATTGCTATGATACTTGTTGTAATTTCTACAGCAGGAATGGGTGTTTTGTATGTTAAGAAATTACAAAGTGATTTAGAAACTGCAAGAGCAAATGTAGCAAAAATGGAAATTGCTGTTCAAACTAGTGAGCAATCACTACAACTTGAAAGAGCAGAGACAGTAAGATTGGGCGAACTAAATGTTACTCTTAGTGCAGATTTACAAAAAGCAGAGCAGTATGGAGATGAACTCCGTGCTACTCTACAAAAACACAATTTAACCCACTTAGCAAATAAGAAGCCAGGGTTGATTGAAAAAAGGATGCAAAATGCGACTGATAAGTTATGGGATGATCTTGAGTCTATCACTACTGTTCCTTCAGGGGTGCAGTCTATTGACTCCGGAACCACAGATAGTAACAGTAACTAATACAGTAAAAACTACTGTACCTATTGTTGCACAACCAAAACCCGTTCAACTGAATGATGTTAAAATCTATGTGGTCACTGAAGAAAACTTTGAAGAGTTTAAAGCAGACTTTCAAGCCAAAAACGGCGCCGATGCATATATTGCTATTAGTGTAAAAGATTATGAAAACCTTTCGCTTAACTTTGCTGAACTAAGACGCTATATCCAACAACAAAAGCAAGTTATTGTATACTATGAAGAAGCAGTTAAGCCTGATACTAGTACTGCTGACTCTCAGTAGTTGTACATTACAATCTAAATGTACCGTAGAGCCCGGTGTTGACCTCAAAGGCATTCCAAAAGATATTGATCAAATAACAACTAAAGGTGTAGTTGCCTGTAATTTCTGATAAATACCTATATAAGAAGAGGGTATTATGTGGGAAATGATTGAAAGAATGGCGAGCGATCGCCTTTGGATATACACGGCAATAGCAGGATCAATTGCTGGTACTATTTTTATAACATATATGAGTACAACAAGAGCAGGACTTTGGTTCTATGCTAAAGTAGATCGTGCAATTGATTTCCTTGTAGAACGTTATGGATGGACCTGGTTAGAGCAACCTAAAGATGCATGGCGTAAAAAATACCCCCACGTAACTAAAAAGATTGACGAGTTAGAAGATCGTATTACTAAACTGGAGGGTAAGAAGTAATGACCGAAGAAAATAAAACAGTAACAATGGATGCCGAAGCGGCTAAGAAATTAGATGCAAACGGTGACGGACATATCAGTGCCGAAGAAGCCGCAATGGAATTAGAATTCAAGCGCAAAGCATTTGAAGACGCAGACGCACGTAGAGATGCAATGCGCAACATGGCATGGTTTGCATTGTTTGGTATGCTACTATATCCATTCGCAGTAGTTATAGCACTATTGATCGGACTAGATGGCGCAGGTAAAATCCTAGGCGACATGGCGGCAACATACTTTGTATCAGTAGCGGCGATTGTAATGGCCTTTATCGGCGGCAATGCTTACACTGACAAAAATAAAAAGTAACCACACCTTATAACATACAGTAGTCCATGCGATAAGTAATTGTATGGACTACTATTCTATATTAGGCGTTTCAAAAAATGCTACAGAAAAAGATCTAAAAAAAGCATACAAAACACAAAGTATGCAACATCACCCCGACCGTGGCGGTGATGAAGAAAAGTTTAAGCAGATTAACGAAGCGTATACTACGCTAAAAGATCCCCAAAAGAAAGCCATGTACGATCAGTACGGAACGGCTGATCCTCAACAACATCACCAACAGCAAGGATTTCATCAAGGATTTAATCCCCAAAATATGGAAGATATCTTTGGTTCGTTTTTTGGGCAAGGATTTCAACAAAACCAAAGAAGGCAACGTATGCAAAATGCAGACGTAACTATTCAATGTGACATTACTCTTGAAGAAGTATATAACGGTAAAGGTGTTATTGCAACATTTAGAACAAGGTCAGGCAGAGAACAAACTGTAAACATTGACATTCCAAAAGGTTCCAGACACGGCGACACTATCCGTTACCAGGGGCTAGGTGATGATAGTATTCCTGGGTTACCAAAGGGAAACTTGAATGTTAGAATTCGCATACTACGACATCCAATTTATTCAGTTGATGGATTTAACTTACATGCCGAAGTTAAAATTAATGTATTCGATTTAATGCTAGGAACAGCCACAACTTTAAATATCCCCAGCGGCCGAGCAATAAGTATAAACATACCACAAGGCACCCAGCCAGGAACTGTAATGAGTATAAATGGAAAAGGTTTACCAGATTACAATACTGGACGTTCAGGCAATATTTACTTAAAAATACAAGGCGAGATTCCAAAGGATCTTACCCAAGACAAACTTGAACAAATTAGGAAAATTAAATGAAACTAGTATATCACCCAAGCGAATGGTTAGACAAAGAAGTTGATGCATTTAACTTTGACAGTATGGATGCTAAACAAATTGAAAAAGACATGATTGAAATCATGCAAAAACAAAACGGTGTCGGATTAAGTGCTAATCAAGTAGGACTTAATGCTAGAATTTTTGTAATGGAGCCAGATGGACTAGAAGGTTACGATGAACCTTTCGCAATCATTAATCCTGTCGTTGAAGCAGTAGTAGACGAGCAGGTAGTAGGAGAAGAAGGCTGTTTAAGTTATCCCGGACTATTCTTTAAAGTAACTCGTGCTAAGGCTTTGGTGGCAAAGTTTCTTGACAGTAGTGCTAAAGAGTGTACAATAGAGTTTATAGGCTGGAATGCTAGAATCTTTCAACACGAGTTTGATCACTTATTAGGAATTAATTACACTGACAGAGTAAGTAAACTTAAACTTGATATGGCAAAGAAAAAGCAACAGAAGTTATTAAAAAAATATAAGGAAATTTTAACAAATGGTTGAACCAAGCGACGAACTACAAGCAGTTTTTGATAAATCAGTTAATGATGCTCGAAAACTAAACCACGAATATGTTACACTTGAACATGTGTTGTATGCAATGTTGTGTTCAGACAAGTTTGCAAGTTTGGTTACTGGCACAGGTGCAGATCCAGAATTCATTAAAAAGAATATCGAAAACTATCTTAAAAATGATCTAGACGATATTACTATGCCGGTCGAAACTGAAGGTAAAAAGTTTAAACCTAAAAAAACTGCAACAGTTGAGCGTGTACTAAACAGAGCGTTTACACAAGTATTGTTTAACGGCCGTCAGCATATTGAAGTAACTGATGTATTTCTAAGCATTCTAAGCGAAAAGAAATCTTGGTCATACTATCATATCCAAAAAGCAGGTATTACTAAAGAATCATTTGCTGAATATCTAAGCAACGAAGTTGAAGATGCATTTGAAGATGAAGAAATGCGTTCGTTAGGACAAAAAGCATTACGTGAATATACAACTGATCTTAATTCAGAAGTACAAAAAAATAATGTTGATCCTGTAATTGGTCGTAGCGAAGAATTAGAAACGATTGCTCTTGCATTAGGTCGACGTGCTAAAAACAATTGCCTACTAGTAGGTGATCCAGGCGTAGGTAAAACTGCTATTGCAGAAGGACTTGCATGGAATATTGTAAATGGTAAAGTTCCAGAGTTTTTAAAAGAATATAAAGTATATAATCTAGATATTAGTGCTATGCTTGCAGGTTCAAAATATCGAGGTGACTTTGAAGAACGTTTCAAACTTGTCATGGCTGGTATTAAAAAGCAAGGCAAAACCATTATGTTTATTGACGAAGCACATATGATGAATGGTGCTGGCGCAGGTGGCAGTGGTAACTCAAACGATCTTGCTAACATGCTTAAACCTGCTCTTACCAAAGGCAACATTAAAGTTGTAGCATCAACTACTTGGGAAGAATATCGCAAGTACTTTGAAAAGGATCGTGCATTAATGCGTCGATTCCAGCGTGTTACAGTTGACGAGCCAAGTGCAGAAGTATCAAAAGAAATCCTAACCGGTATTAAAAAGTACTACGAGGAATTCCACAACACTACTATTACTGACGATGCTATTGATACAGCAATTAAACTTAGTGTCAAGTATCAAGCAGATAAGAAACTACCAGATAAGGCCATTGACCTATTAGATCTTGCGTGTTCTCGTTTTAATCTAAAAGACGTTGAAGGTGATAAAATTGTAGACAAAGAAGAGGTACAATTTGAAATTGCTAAAGTTGTTAATCTTCCGCCTGAACAAGTGCAACAAAAAGAAACTAGCAACCTTGCAAGCCTTGAAGGCAATCTAAAGAAAGTTGTATTTGGTCAAGACAAAGCAATCGATGACATTGTTGATAAAATCCTTGTTGCGCAAGCAGGTCTTAAGCCTGATAACAAGCCAGTAGGTAGTTTTGTGTTTATGGGTCCAACAGGTGTTGGTAAAACTGAAACAGCAAAACAATTAAGTAGTCAACTAGGTGTAAAACTTGTGCGTTTTGATATGAGCGAATATCAAGAGAAGCATAGTGTTGCTAAACTAATTGGTTCGCCTCCAGGATATGTAGGCTTCGAAGACAATGCTGGATTGCTAATTACAAAGTTACAGGAACATCCTAATTGTGTACTGCTACTTGATGAGATTGAAAAAGCACATCCAGATGTTTCACAGATCCTATTGCAACTTATGGACAACGGTAAAATTACAGGATCAAATGGCAAAGAAGCCGACGGTAAGAACTGTGTATTAATTCTTACTACTAACTTAGGTGCTAGTGAAGCAGAGAAAAATACAATTGGGTTTGAGGACGAATGGTCAGAGGATTATGAAGACACTGAACTTAAAAAGTTCTTTGCACCAGAGTTCCGCAATAGACTTGACGGGGTTGTAACATTTGGTAATCTTGAAAAGAATACTATGATTAAAATTGTTGGTAAGTTCCTTGTAGAACTTAAAGACATGCTTAAAGAACAAAATGTTACTGTAGAAATTACTGACGATGCTATTGATTATCTAGTTGAAACAGGATTTGACCGCAAAATGGGTGCAAGGCCGCTACAACGTGTAATTGATAAAGAAATCAAACGTGACCTAAGTAAAGTTATGCTGTTTGGAGATCTTAAAGATGGTGGGCATTTGAGTATTGACGTAAAGGATAAGAAAATTATTCTTAATACTGATACAGTCACAGAACCAGTAATGGCATAGATCAGATAAATAGTTGTATGCCAAGCAATAGTGAAATAATTTTATCAGCAAATACTCATCCAGGAGACAGTACCGTAGAAACAATTACGGGCGAAAAGTTTAAAGGAGACGGCTACTACGGTCGTGCAGACGGTGTACACACTGTACAATATAACTTTGACGGGTTAACTGGAACAATAACTATTCAAGCATCGTTGGCAGTAACACCAACTGATGCTGATTGGTTTGAAGTACATTCTTATACTGCGGCACAAGAAACTGCAAGTAAATATGCAAACTTTACTGGCAACTTTGTTTGGGTAAGAGCAGTAATTGAATATACTGATGGAACTATTAACAGCATTTTGCTTAACCACTAGGAGAAATTATGCATTCTATTACAGTTGTATGGTCAAAAACAGAAGAAGATGTAGATGCTATTGTTGCTGAGAATGTAATTAACAGTTCTTCCACTGCATTGCTTGAGTCAGAAACCCATTACGAAATTTACGAATCAGACAAGGGCGAAACCGTCCTTGTTGTAGAAACCCACAAGAAACTAAGCGAACAAGAATCGGATGAAGTTGCCGAATCTGTTGCAAATAGGTTGTTTGATTTAGGGTTTGATAAATTCGATATCGAAATCTCTGTATAACCATTTTGTGATAAATACTTTATAACAAGATATAAAGGTTAGTACTACCATGAGAAAAACGTTTAAAGATTATCTAGCAGAATCAGACGGATTTGGATCTTCACCTAAACCAACAGTAAGAAAACCTGTTCGTTATGATCCTGATCAATCAATGCCAAGTATAATGAAATACGCATATCAACCGGATGTAACAAGAGCGTTGAGAAAAGCGGCGGACCTTTCAGATGATGCGCCTGTTTATTTTGACGATGCAGATCTAGTATATGGTGACGAAACTGTTTGGCCAAGATGCGGAGTAGATGATGACTGTACATTCGGTGATGCGGTTAAAGCACTTAAAAAGTTTGCAAGCAAAGGTGAAAGTGAAATCGATCGTATTAAAGACCTATCAGGCATCACTGAGCAAACTATTGACGATGATGACGATATTCACGAATGGTTTGGTGACATGTACTACAACGATGACGATATTGTAGACGAAGCAGAATATCAAGGACGTAAAGTTAAACTAGGCAAGCCTATGCAAGGTGATACTAAAAAGTTTAAAGTGTACGTTAAGAATCCAAAGGGCAACGTAGTCAAAGTTAACTTTGGCTCTAAAGAACATAAAATTAAAAAGTCCAATCCTAAACGTAGAAAGTCGTTTAGAGCAAGACATAACTGTGATAACCCAGGACCGCGTCATAAGGCACGCTATTGGTCATGTAGAAAATGGTAGACAAATATGAAATTTGATGATATAATAGATAGTAACAATGCTGACAACAGACCTAACTTTAATGTTGAAGACGATCTTCAATGTTTTATGAAGGATGATACTATGTTTTATAGAAAAGAGTATTATCCTACAATGACTAAGTGTCAGGACTGTTATAACAAAGGCGATGCTAACAAAGGATTTAGTTTTATTCTACCAATGATTGACAAAGGTGTTAATAGATATATTAAAACGTTTGACTTGCCATACGAAGCAAACGAATTATGCACACCAGATGAACGCAAAACACTTGCTCAAAAAATATATGACAGTGAAGTAGAGTCGTTTAAGGAAGGCGAGTACTAATGCGTTTAAGACAAATATTTGAAGCACCAGGAAAAGAAGTTAGTTTTGCATTAGGCAGACTTAATCCAGCAACTAAAGGACACGGTCTCCTTGTTGAAGCACTTAAACAAGGACCTGGCGATTCGATTTTGTTTTTAACTGACCGGATTGCAAAATTACCAAGTGATCCGCTTCAAGCAAACGAAAAACTAGAATGGGCAAAGAAAAGTTTTCCAGATATTAACATCGAACTTGCTAAAAATATTATGTTTGCCGCTGTTGAACTTTACAAAAGAGGTTATACTGATGTAACATTTTTTGAAGGTGAAGACAAACTAGGAAAATTATTAGAAAAATACAACGGTGTTGATTCAACACACGGTATGTTTAAATTTAATTCAATCAATTTTCAACGTCTAAAGCGCAATCCAGATGCTGATGATGCTTCGGGAATGAGTGCTAGTAAACTAAGACAATTTGTAATTGACGACGACTTTAAATCTTTCCAAGAAGGCGTTACAAAGCCTGCACAGCCTTATGCACAAAAAATGTTTGACACGCTAAAAAGCAGGCTCAGCAGTACAGAAGAAAATATTGATGAGTGGGTCGGTCCTGCTATTAATGCTTTGAAATATGGTAAACATGCATTTAAAATCGGTAAGTTCTTTTGGAACAACAAATGGGCTACAGCATTCCTTATTGGAAGTTGGAAAACTATTGGCTGGATACAAGATGCAATTGACTTTGTTGAGCCGTACTTAGATAATCCAATTGCAAAAGCATTATTAAAATACGGATTACATGCAATACCAGTAGCAGTAGCAATTTACGGTGGTATAAAGTTGTATAATGCTATTAAAGATACTGATAACGAAGAGGACTTTAAATCTGCACTTGAGAAGTTTAAAGCAGATGAAAAAGAATTACGTGGGTTAGAGCAAGAACTCATGGACACAATGCCAGGGAAAGCATAATGGATCACGATTTAGATACTCTAAAAAGATTAGCAGGTGTCGGTGAATACGCATTTAAAGGTCTTCAAGCAGTTGAAGAAAATTTATCTATTACCGGAACTGAAAAAAGACGTATCGAAAAAGAAAAAGGTCTTAGACCTGGTGACCCGGATTGGTTCAAACTATGGTTTGCAAAGCCTCACTTAACTGGTGAGCGCCATTCAAAGGATGAACGATGAAATTTAATGATGTAAAAGATATTAATAAAAAAGTTCCGGTTCCTAGATCATTTAAACATTATCATCAAATGGCTGAAAATGGTGGACGCATTGTAAAAGGTGTTAACACAACTCCTGATGTAAGTACTGATGAAATTAAAACCCAAGCCGCAAAGTTTGGCAACAAAGTAGACAAAGATGGACGTCCGCCCACACTAAGCAAAAAAGTTAAAGGCTCTAAAACAAATGTGCTGTTTAACTTAGGCATGTCCGAAAGCGTCAACGAGTCTAAAGAATTAGCATCAGCAAGTGAAATTTATGTAGACATGGACGGTGTTCTTGTTGACTTCTTTGGTGAATGGACTAAGATGATGGGTGTTAGTGATTGGAAGCAAATTAAAAATGTTGATCAAGCACTACAGAAAATTAGAGATAAAGACGACTTTTGGTTATCACTGAAGCCTACTAAGAATGCCGGTAAGTTGTTGTCTATTATTAAAAAAATTAAAGGCGAATATAATATTTTATCTGCTCCGTTGGCAGGAGATCCTAAAGCAGAACCTCACAAACGTGAATGGATTTCAAAATACTTAAAAGCGTTTCCACCTAAAAACGTTATCATTACAGCAGACAAACAAAAATATGCAACACAAGCAGACGGTACTCCAAACATTTTAATCGATGACTTTGGCCAAAATGTTTCTAAATGGGAAGCATCCGGCGGCGTTGGTTTTAAGCATAAAGATCATAAGTTTGAAAGAACTGCTACGCAATTAGCCGATTATATAAGTCCTGAGCGCAATGAAGAAATTGCAGAAATATTAGGCTTTACTACACGAACTCCAAAACGTGCAACAATAAAAAAGAAGCGTCCACCAGAAGAACTTAGCGTAAAAGACAAAGTAGCAAAACGTAGAGCAATGGCTGCTAAAGGCAATCCAGATGCTTTTAAATCGGGTGCAGTTAAAGAAGGTGATTTAGTATTAAATCATTCTAAATTACGTTCTTTTATTATTGATATGATTTCAGATAAAATTAATAAAACTGATGATGTTGAACAACTTTCTAAATGGTTAAAGTTAATCGTAGGAAAAGAAGTTGCACCTCGAGGTGCTAAGAGTTATACTATTTCTGCAGAGGATGTGGTAGAAGCAATTTCAAAAATACAAAATCGTATATCAGAAGGTGATGCAATACCTAATCCTAAAAATACATTCCTTACAAAATCAGACACAGCATACGATCATTATAAAGTAGGCACAAACTTAGCAAACTTAAAAAAAGTTCCAAAGGGTGCTAACTATGACGAACCGGACATTGTAATTGCTCCATATGCAGGTCAAAAAGAAATGAAATATCTTATGAAGCAACTAAAGCGCATTGGTTACGATGTACAAGATGCGGCTGGGTATAAAGATGCACATTACGATGAAGATTCTGGAAATGAGTCTAGATATCTTGTTGGGATTAAATAATGCTGATATTTGAGATTACTGAAAACTTTGCTGACGGTAAGAAAAAAGGCAAAAGCCGTCCAGGTAGAGTAAAGAAGTCAGGTGCTAGTTGCAATGGATCAGTTACAGCACTACGTAAACGTGCTAAGAACGCAAGCGGTGAGAAGGCTAAAATGTATCACTGGTGTGCTAATATGAAGTCAGGTAAGAAGAAGAAATAATGGATATAGAACATTACGTTAAAAAGTATAAAGAACACGAAGAACGTAAAGCAACTACTAATGAACGTAATGACTATTGGAAGCAATATTCCAAAAAACAACTAGATCCTGAAACAAGTTTTGATATGGGAAAATACTCCTCGTAGACACAGGAAAAAAGGTAAATAGTAGTATGAAACTTAGAGAACTTACAGAATCAACAACAGTAACCGAAAATCCTTTAGCAGGTGCTCAACCAGCGGCAGGAGGTGCTCAACCAGCGGACGCAGATGCAAAACAAGCGGCTCAGAAGACAAGTATGGGTGCAAAACAAGCGGCGACTGCGATGGGTGCTAAAGGCGGATCAGGCGCAATGATGCAAAAAGGATTAGATAAACTTTCAGCAGGTGGCGCAATGACTGGAGAACTTTCTAAACAAATTGCTCCATTTGCAAAGCAATTAAGTACTATTCTAGGTAATCAACAACTAAAACAAAAGTTTTTAGCACTTGTTAAGCAGGCAGAACAAGGCGGAGCAAATCAACCGGCTCCAGAATCATCTAACTATACACCAACAAGAGACGAGGATGATTATAATGCTAAACAAAAAGCATTGCAGGATATTCAAAAAGATCCGGAGACATCAAAAGATCCAGAACTTAAAAAAGAACTGATGAAGCGTAAAGCATCATTAGAAAAAGACAAGCCAGTAGACGAAGCAGACAGTATTATGCAATTAGCAAAATTAGTGGCTGGAGCATCAAACACACAGCAAACTCAAGCATCAGATTTTGCTAACGAAATGAAAGCACTTGCTGGTATTACAACAGAAACGGCAACAGCCGGAGCAACTTCATCAGGTAACATTGCATCTGTTGCAAACCCGAGCATGGCGTACGGACAAAGAGGCAAAGACTCGAAAGGGTTGCCTAAGGCGCCACAAAAGAAAAATAAAGACGGCACAGCCAAGAATGCGTTAGATATTGATAACGGCTTAATGGGCGGGAAAACAATTAAAAGGTAATCATTATGAGAGAAAAACATTTAAAAGAAGATTTAGCAGACTTGGCGTATAAAGCAGAAAGCGATCACGAAGTACAGATGGCTCGTGCAGAGTTATATAAGATTGCAAAGTATGCTATTAAGATGCATGATATGCTTAAAGGTGTTGAAGAACGCGAAGGACTTGAAGGTTGGGTGCAATCTAAAATTACTAAAGCCGCAGACTATATGGGCAGTGTTTATCACCACATGGACTACGAACAAAAGTTTGACGAAGTCCAAGAAGCAAAGAAAGCAAAGCCAGACTTCCTCGATGTTGACAAAGATGGTGACAAGAAAGAGCCTATGAAAAAGGCTATTAAAGATAAAAAGTCAAAGCAAACAGACGAACAGTATGTACATGAAAGAGGCAGTAAGAAGAAAAAGAAAACTAACGAAGAAGCCCGTGATACTCATTGTTCAGACAAATGCTGTGGCGCAGATGTTAAAAGAGAAGATTGCAAATGTTCACCAGATTGCAAACATTGTAATTGTAATGCAACTAACGTAGACGAAGGCAAGTACAAGAACGATGCACAGCGTAAAGCAGTACATGCTTCTAAAGCAAAAAAAGACAAGTACAAAGAATCGTTTGCAAATAAATTAGCAAACAAACTTGCAGAATCAAAAGGTTTATGTTCAGAGTGCGGCAACCCAAGTTACACTACACTCCCAGAAGAAAAGCAAAAAGGCGTTGACGGCAAAGTATGCTGGAAAGGCTACAAGCGCATGGGCACCAAGAAAAAAGGTGGCAAGACAGTAGACAACTGTGTAAAAATGTAATTCCAATTACTAAAGAATATTTCAAATAGCACCTACGGGTGCTATTTTTTTGACTCACTATACCACTTGACTTTTACTCCGTCCGACTATATAATATAACAATACTAACATAACAGGAGTAATATATGTCTAGCAGAACTTATGGTGCCGACGAAAAAGCAAAACTAGAACGTTTGGTTAACGAAGGCGCAACTGTTTTACGGGAAATTGAAGATCTACAAGAAGGTCTCAGAGAAACCGTAAAAGCAGTATCACAAGAACTTGATATCAAAACAAGTTTAATTAACAAAGCAATCAAAGTTGCACACAAAGCAGATTGGCACAAAGTTGCTGATGAATTTGACGATCTTGAAACACTTGTTGTTACAGTTGGCAAAGACAAATAAATGCAACGTACCATTAACTTTTGGAAAGACTCGTATTACAGTGACAGTGTAGCATTTTACTTTGAACTTGTTAGTTTTGTTTTCACTGTTACGGCAAGTATGACGCTTGCATTAACAGCAAACGATCCTAATATGGTATATGTATACCCGGGTTTCTTTGTAGGTAGTGTAACACAAGCATATGCAAGTTACAGGCGCGGCGCGGCATGGGTATTACTGCTCACGTCATACTTTGCCGTAGTTAATGTATTTGGATTTGGAGTAGCAGTTGGATATTGGTAGAATCAATATTTGGTTAGATAAGCACTTAGATGATCTAGCAAAAGGAAGATGTCCTTGGGCAAATAGCGATGTTCCTAGAATACATACTGATCAATATTTAGATGTAATGAAAGCAATGTTTGAATTTCCAAAAGACAAACATGCTGTTCTAGTTGTTCTTCATGACGTTGAAGATCAGCACGAAGGTAAAGAACTATTTGGATTATGTAGGACACAATACTTTTTAGACCGTAATTTGTTGTTTATCGAATACAATTATATGGATTACGAAAATGACTTAAATGATCCGACTATTAGGTTCTTTGTAATACAAAAGTTTGATGAAACAAAAGAAGCAAGTAATAAGTTATTGACCAAAGGGTACTATAATGAGTATCCTGACAATCGAAACTTTCGAAAAATAAGAGGGCAACATGATGAAATATATGGTTGACATCGACGGCACAATCTGTTATACTGTTAACAGTGATTATGAAAATAGTAAACCTGATGTTAAACGTATTGAGTATTTTAATAACTTATACGACAGTGGTGATGAAATACATTACTGGACAGCAAGGGGCGCAAATTCAGGCAAAGACTGGGAACAGTTTACAATTAGGCAATTTAAAGAATGGGGAGTTAAATATCACAGTTTACGAGTTGGTAAACCCCATTACGATATATGGATAGATGATAAGGCACAAAATGACAAAGAATACTTTAAAGGAATTAAAGACTCAAACTAAACCCTACCAACCTTTGGCTTGGTTAGGAACAACCGTACTTTTAATTGCCGCGGTTATGGCGGCGTTTAATATGTACCCTTACTATAGTTATGCATTTACTGTTGCAAACGGTATTTGGGTACTCATTGGAGTGCTTTGGAAAGAGAAGTCATTGATTGTTTTAAACGCAGGACTTACAATTATATACATTGCTGGTCTTTTACAAGATAGCATTTTCGGCTAGAAACGATTTGGTATTTGCCAGCCTAAAATTGGCATACGAAGGAGAACAATTTGAGTTACGTAGACGCATTTTTTGACCGTAATGCTGATCTAATTCGCTGTGTAGAGCGAAAAGAAGGTAAGCGGACATATTCAGAATACCCAGTAAAATATACATTTTACTATAAAGACCCAAGAGGCAAATACAAAAGCATCTTTGGCGATCCGTTGAATCGCATTGTGTGTAAGAACACAAAAGACTTTCGTAAAGAACAAGCAATTAATAAAAACAAAGACTTGTTTGAAAGCGATATTAATCCAATCTTCCAATGCTTGAGTGAAAACTATCTCAATCATGATGCACCCAATCTAAACATTTGCTTTTTCGATATTGAGACAGACTTTGATCCAGAGCGTGGCTTTGCTGATCCTAGTGATCCATTTATGCCCATTACTGCTATTACTGTACATCTACAGTGGCTTGATGCACTTGTTACATTAGCACTTCCTCCTAAGACACTTACAATGGAACAAGCACAGGAAGAATGTAAAGAATGGGGAGACCAAGTTATCTTGTTTGAAGACGAAGGTAAGATGCTTGATACATTCCTTGATCTAATTCAAGATGCTGACATTTTGACAGGTTGGAACAGTGAAGGTTATGATATTCCATATACTGTTAATCGTGTACAACGAGTCCTAAGTAAAGAAGATACAAGACGTTTTTGTCTTTTCAATCAGTTTCCAAAAAAACGTGAGTATGAAAAGTTTGGGAAACAAGCGGAAACCTATGACCTAATAGGCAGAGTGCATTTAGATTCTTTGGAATTATATCGTAAATACACGTATGAAGAAAGACACACTTATCGACTGGATGCCATTGGCGAACTTGAAGTTGGCGAAAACAAAACTGTGTACGAAGGTACGCTCGATCAACTTTATAACAATGACTTCAAAACGTTCATCGAGTACAACAGACAAGACGTTGCACTACTGGACAAGTTGGACCAAAAACTAAAGTTTATTGACTTATCCAATGAACTTGCTCATGCAAATACTGTTTTGCTACAGACCACTATGGGTGCTGTTGCTGTTACAGAGCAAGCAATTATTAACGAAGCACATCATAGAGGTATGCAGGTTCCAAATAGAATCCGACGTGAACCAGGCTCAGAACCAGCCGCAGGTGCTTACGTAGCATATCCTAAAGTAGGTGTACATAAGTGGATTGGTTCAATGGATTTGAACTCACTGTATCCGTCAGTGATTCGTGCATTAAATATGGATCCGGCAACTGTTGTAGGACAACTTCGTCCAGAACTAACAAACAAATATGTTGGTGAGCAAATGGGACTAAAGAAAAAGTCTTTTGCGGCGGCATGGGAAGGTAAGTTTGGTACTGACGAGTTTGAGGCAGTTATGGATCAGCGTCGAGATGTAAGTATTACAGTTGATTGGGAAAATGGTCAATCAGATGTAATGAGTGGCGCACAGATCTACAAAGTAATTTACGATAGCAATCAGCCTTGGATGCTTAGTGCTAATGGTACAATCTTTACAACAGAGTTTGAAGGTGTTATTCCTGGACTACTAAAGCGTTGGTACAGCGAACGTAAAGAACTACAAGGTAAAATGCGTAAAGCAATTGCCGCAGGTAACAAGACAGAGATTGCGTTTTGGGACAAGCGACAGTTGGTTAAGAAGATTAACTTGAACAGTTTGTATGGTGCTATTCTTAATCCAGGTTGTAGATTCTTTGACGGTCGTATTGGACAATCAACTACGCTTACTGGTCGTCAGATTGTTAAGCACATGAGTGCAGAAGTAAACAAAGTTATTACAGGTGAGTACAATCATGTAGGTAAGAGTGTTATTTACGGTGATACTGACTCTGTATACTTTAGTGCATACCCTATATTACGTGCAGAAATTAATAACGGTACTATTCCTTGGAGTAAGGACAATGTTATTTCACTGTATGACCAAGTATGCGAATCAGCAAACAAGTCATTTCCAAAGTTTATGAGTGACACATTCCATTGTCCGAATAGCAGAGCAGATGTTATTGCGGCAGGGCGTGAAATTGTTGCTGAGTCAGGATTGTTTATTACTAAGAAGCGTTATGCGGCACTGATTTATGACAATGAAGGTCAGCGTATGGATGTAGATGGAAAGCCGGGCAAAGTAAAAGCAATGGGCTTGGATCTTAAACGCAGTGACACTCCAGTGTTTATGCAAGACTTCCTTAGTGAGATCCTTATTAAAGTATTGCAAGAAGGAGATGAAGAAACTATCCTTGATATGATTGCTGAGTTTAGAAGTGAATTTAAATCTCGTCCAGGTTGGGAGAAAGGTTCGCCTAAACGTGCAAACAAGATTGGTCACTATCAGCGACTAGAGCAAAAGCAAGGCAAAGCAAACATGCCCGGACACGTTCGAGCAAGCATTAACTGGAACACACTCAAGCGTATGAACAGTGACAAGTACTCGCAAGAAATTGTAGATGGTATGAAAGTCATTGTTTGTAAACTAAAACAGAATCCAATGGGCTATACTAGTGTTGCGTATCCTGTGGATGAGATGCATTTGCCGCAATGGTTTAAAGATTTGCCGTTTGACAGTGATGCTATGGAAGGTACTATTATTGATAACAAATTAGATAACTTAATTGGTGTATTGAAGTATGATTTAGAAAGTACTAAACAAAACAATACATTTAACACTTTGTTTGACTTCGGAGATTAAATGGCTACTCACGGTATGATTGATTTAGAAACACTAGGCGTAGAGCCTGATAGTGTTGTTATGACATTAGGTGCTATTAAGTTTGACCCTTTTAGTGATAACGAACCGCATAGCGGATTATACCTGCGAGGCGACATTGAAGATCAAACAGAAAACTTTAATCGTTCAATTGACGAGAATACCCTTGCTTGGTGGGGTAAACAAGATCAAGCAATTCAAGACGAAGCATTTGGTGATCATGATGATCGTGTTACTGTACCAGAAATGTTACGTCAACTTAATAAATGGTGTGTAGGATTAGACTACATTTGGTGTCAAGGTCCTACGTTTGACTTTGTTATCTTACAGCATTTATACAAAGAAGCACAAAAGCCTGCGCCATGGAACTACTGGCAAATTAGAGACAGTAGAACACTGTTTGCTATGATGCCTAGTGATCCACGTAAAGCAATTCAAGAGAGCCTACATAATGCTCTTGCAGATTGTTATTACCAAGCAAAGTGCGTACAACAATCATATAAACATTTTGGAGTTAAAAAATGACCGAAGGACCTTTTAAAGATGCATTTAATGCAGACACAACTGACGTAATCCGGCGTGAGATTATTACCTATCGTATGAAAGACGATATGATGATAAAAGAAACAGCAGTGCGTGATTATTATAAGTCAGGTGACTACCACGACACTTCAAGTTCAAAACCGTTAGTAGTACGTTAATATGAAAATTTTACTTACAGGTAGCGAAGGTTTAATTGGTTCGACTCTTAAGAAGTTTTGGGCTGGGCGTCATACGTTACAGTTTTGCGACCTTGAGTTAGGCCAAGACCTAAATACCTGTGAGTTAAATCACGATGTAGATGTTATTGTACATCTTGCAGGTAAAAGCGGAGTAAGACAAAGTTTGAAAAATCCAGATGAATATTGGTATAACAACGTTCTTGCTTTCGAAAGGCTTGTAAAGGCTTTTCCAAATACACGCATTGTATATGCAAGTAGTAGTACAGCAATAGACCCATCGCGCAATCCTTATGCAATGACTAAATTTATACTTGAACATATTGCGCCAAAAGATAGTTTAGGACTAAGATTTAGAACTGTATACGGCGGGGACAAAAGACCCGAAATGTTTATACCCAAACTACTTCGTAACGAAGTAGAATATATAAACAACCACACAAGAGATTTTATACACGTTGCTGACGTGTGTAGAGCAATTACACTGTTGTTAGATTCGTCTACGACTGGAGTAATTGATGTAGGCACAGGTAAGGCTGTGCATTTAAAGGCACTAATTGATGCAGTTGGTATTGATGTTCCAATGCGTCAAGGCACAGCCTATGAGTTGACTGATAATGTTGCCAATCCAAAAGAATTGTTCGATCTAGGATGGAGCCCGGAAATTGGAGTAATAGATTATCTTGTCCAAGAGAAAGCACTTGACAAAGGCCGTTTTTCTAAATATAATGTAACTATAGGAGATCAATTATGAAAGACATTTTACAAGACATCGTTGCCCACACACACTCGTTAGGATTTCTTAACATTGTGAAGGTAACAAGTGAAGCAGATACAACTATCGAATCCATGGCGGAAGACCGTAGTGTTATTTTAAGTTCACAAACTAAAAATCCAATCAGCGAGTTTACAGGTACGTTTGGTATGCCTAACTTAGAAAAGTTAGCACTACACTTAAAAAATCCTGAATACAAAGCAGATGCAAAAATTGATGTTGTACAAGCAGATCGCAATGGCGAAGTTGTTCCTACACACATTCACTTTGAAAATACAGCAGGCGATTTTGAAAACGACTATCGCTTTATGAATAAACAGATCATTGAAGAAAAGTTAAAGACTGTTAAGTTCAAAGGTGCATCATGGGATGTTGATGTTGAGCCCACAATGGCGGCAATTCAACGTATGAAATTAATGAGTGCGGCACACGCAGAAGAACCTACATTTACTGTAAGTACTACTGATAATAACTTAGTGTTTAGTTTTGGTGATGCTAGTTCACACGCAGGATCATTTGTTTTTGCAACTGACGTTACTGGAACACTTAAACACTCTTGGAGTTGGCCTGTAGCACAAGTACAAGCAATCTTAAACTTAGATGGTAAGATTACTATGAACATTTCCGATCAAGGTGCAATGCAACTTACAGTTGACAGTGGTTTAGCAGAATACAATTATATTCTTCCTGCACAAACTAAGTAAGGAGAGAAGAATTGAATACGGACTTAACTAAAGAACAAAAAGACTACGCAATCTTTCTGCCTGCTATTAGTGGCTTCTATGCTACGTTTGTCGGTAAGCAACGCAGAGAGGAGTATGTAGACAAAAGCCGTATTCCTTTTCCTAACAACGAAATGGAAAGTCTTAATTGGTTTAACAAGAAAGACGGTCTGTTTAACTATCAATGGAGTTTGTATTCCGCTGGACACGCAGAACTTGATGTAAACAAGGATGCTCCTAAAGAAGACATGATCAGAAACAGAGATAGAAACAATTCGTGGTTACTTGGTGACTCAGGCGGGTTCCAGATTGGTAAAGGTGTATGGGAAGGCGATTGGAAGAATCCTAATTGCCCTAAAGCACAAAAGAAACGTGAACAAGTTCTTGCGTGGATGGATGCTTACATGGACTATGGAATGATTCTTGATATTCCAGCGTGGGTTGCACGATCTCCTGCAGGTGCAAAAGCAACCGGTATTAGCACATACGAAGAAGCCGTTGCCGCAACACGCATTAACAACGATTACTTTATGGCCAATCGCAATGGTAACTGTAAGTTTCTAAATGTTTTACAAGGTGAAAATCATGCTGATGCAGAAGATTGGTATCAGCAAATGAAAGACTATTGTGATCCAGCAAAGTATCCTGATACACACTTTAATGGCTGGTCAATGGGTGGACAGAACATGTGCGATGTGCATTTGGTTCTTAAACGTATTGTAGCACTACGTTTTGATGGTCTTCTTGAAAAAGGCATTCATGACTTTATGCACTTTCTAGGAACGTCAAAACTAGAATGGGCAACTTTATTAACCGACATTCAGAGAGCAGTAAGGAAATATCATAATGAAAACTTTACAATTACTTTTGACTGTGCTAGTCCTTTCCTTGCAACCGCGAATGGACAAATCTATTGTGAACTCGAAACGAAAGATCGAACTAAATGGGTTTACCGAATGGTACCTAGCATCGACAGTAAAGCACTAGCAACTGATACAACACCATTTAGTCAAGCATTTGTGCGTGAAGGCAAATATAAAAGTTTTAAAGATTCGCCACTTACACAAAACTTGCAGGCTAAAGATATTTGTAAGTATGCACCTGGTGACCTAAATAAAATAGGCAAAGAAGGAAAAACATCGTGGGATAGTTTTTCTTATGCGATCCAAATGGGTCATAACGTGTGGAGCCACATTAATGCAGTTCAAGAAGCAAATAGACAATACGACACAGGAGCAGTTCCTGCAATGCTTGTGCAAGAGCAATTTGACAGGTTATTTTTCAGAGATGTTGTGGACACAATATTCGCAACTGATGACAGAGATAAAGCCAATCAAATCATCGAAGACTACAGTAAGTTTTGGATGGCTATCCCAGGTACTAGAGGTGCTATCGGTAAAAAGACCGTAAATGCAAATACATATTTTGACAGTCTGTTTGACGTAGAGGATAATGTTGTAGAAGATACTACTCACGAGGATGGTAGTTTTAGCGAAGAAGAAGAGAGTAAACTAGAACAACTCGAAGGATAATAATATGAGTTTGAACGAACGTATTGAAATTTTATTAAAACAACATAAACAACTTGACAAAGAAATTGATCTTTGTTATAGTAACTATATTGCAGATCCGTTGTTGGATAAAATGAAGAAACAGAAACTTGCTATTAAAGACGAAATCGAAAGACTAACTAGGACAGTTAAAAATGAAACGTGATTACGAAACAGGCGAAGCAGACAACGTTATCTTCTTCACAGGTGTAGAAGTTGAAAAGACTCCTGCGTTTGGCTTAAAGACATTGTTTGTAACGGGATTACAAGAACCGCACTTGATTCAAAAACATTACGATCAAGAACAGTGTGAGCATATTTTCTTTGGTGCTAATCATTCATATGATCCTGTAAAGAACGACGATTGGGAATCGTGGGAGAAATTGATTCAAGCATTCCTAGTAGCAGGTAAACTTTGTACTCTTGATATTCCGTTGGATGCTTGCAAAGACTTCCAAGAAGGGCCTCTTTGCGAATATGACAACTTTATTCCACAAATTCGTGTTCCATTGCCTTACACGAAACTTTGGAACTACAACACAATGGTAAAGATTGATGATGTAGACTTTAAGGCAACTAACCCAGGTGTCTGGTGTCATAGC
>Ga0209138_1000141_pt1 | contig 71748 bp, 75 predicted proteins | sample SaaInl3SG_22_DNA_FD_184645 | JGI IMG/M metagenome (GOLD analysis project Ga0209138, IMG submission 184645) | Marine microbial communities from expanding oxygen minimum zones in the Saanich Inlet - ESP_153SG_22_DNA (SPAdes) (version 2) | ecosystem: Environmental > Aquatic > Marine > Intertidal...
GTTATTTATACCATGGTAGAGTTAAAGTATTAGCAGAAGCTGCAAGAGAAGCTGGTTTAAAATTTTAAGAAATTATGCAAGGTTATAAAAACGTAGAAAGAGTTAAACCAAGCGGATTAGAGCTTGTAGATAGGTTAGTTGGTGTACAACGTGTAACTAAAGTAACAAAAGGTGGTAGAGCATTTGGTTTCTCTGCTATTGTTGTTGTTGGTGACGGAAACGGAGTTGTAGGTCATGGATTAGGAAAATCTAAAGATGTTTCTTCAGCAATTGCGAAAGCAGTTGAAGATGCTAAGAAAAACTTAGTAAGAATACCAATTCTTGAAGGCACTTTACCTCATGAACAAAAAGGTAAATTCGGTGGAGCAAAAGTATTTATCAAACCAGCTTCTCCTGGTACAGGGGTTATTGCTGGTGGAGCAGTACGTGCAGTATTAGAGTCTGTTGGGGTACATGACGTATTATCTAAATCTCAAGGATCTTCTAATCCACACAATGCAGTAAAAGCAACATTTGATGCTTTACTTCAGTTACGAAGTGCAGCTGCGATTGCAAAGCAAAGAGGTATATCTTTAGAAAAAGTATTTAACGGATAAATCTAAAAGAGATGGCAAAAATTAAAGTTACACAGGTAAAAAGTCAAATCGGGCGTCTAAAGAATCAAAAAAGAACTTTAGAAGCATTAGGTTTACGTAGATTAAACCAAACTGTTGAACACGAGGCAACTCCGTCAATCGTTGGTATGGTAAATAAAGTTTCACATTTAGTTTCTATAGAGGAATTAAAATAAGATATTTAAAATGAGTAGTTTACACAACTTAACACCAGCAGAAGGATCTGTTAAAAAAGGGAAAAGAATCGCACGTGGTGAAGGTTCTGGTCATGGAGGAACTTCTACAAGAGGTCACAAAGGGGCAAAATCTCGTTCAGGTTATTCTAGGAAAATTGGTTTTGAAGGTGGTCAGATGCCACTTCAAAGACGTGTGCCAAAATTTGGTTTCACAAACATAAACAGAAAAGAATATCAAGGTATCAACCTAGACAAGTTACAGTCTTTAGTTGATGCAGGTAAAATTAAAGATACAGTTGATTTAGATATTTTAGTAGCTAATAGATTAGCAGGTAAAAACGACTTGGTAAAAATATTAGGTAATGGAGAGTTAAAAGCTAAATTAAACATAACTGTACATAAGTTTACAGCAACAGCAAAAGCAGCAATTGAAGCTGCTGGAGGTGAAGCTATTACTTTATAAGATTTTATAGATGATGAATTTTATTAATAGATTAAAAGACATTTTCAGTATCGAAGAATTAAAAAATAAGATTCTTCTAACTATTGGTTTAATTGCTGTGTACCGATTTATGGCTGCTGTACCATTACCTGGTGTTGACCCGTTACAATTAGCAGCGTTAAAAGAAAGTACAGACGGTGGTCTTTTAGGTTTATTGAATGCTTTTACAGGAGGGGCTTTTGCTAGGGCGTCAGTTATGGCACTTGGTATTATGCCTTATATTTCTGCTTCTATTGTAGTTCAGTTAATGGGAATTGCGGTTCCTTATTTACAAAAACTACAAAAAGACGGAGAAAGTGGACGTAAAAAAATAACACAAATTACAAGATGGTTAACAATAGCGATTACTTTGGTGCAAGCACCAACATATATTACAGCTATTAAAACTCAATTTGGTTTAGGACCAGAAGCTTTCTTAGTAAGTGGTGCAACCTTTTGGGTTTCATCAATCATTATTTTAACTGCAGGAACAATTTTTGCCATGTGGTTGGGAGAGCGTATCACTGATAAAGGTGTTGGTAATGGAATTTCATTATTAATTACTGTTGGTATTATTGCGAATTTTCCTGCTGCTTTCTTACAAGAATTTGTTTCTAAAACTAATAATGCAGGAGCTGGTGGTGTAATGATGATCTTAATTGAAGTTATTGTTTGGTTTGTAGTTATTTTATTATCTGTTCTTTTAGTTACTGCTGTTAGAAAAATTGCAGTTCAGTACGCTAGAAGAACTGTTGCAGGAAACACACAAAACGTTGCAGGAAGTAGAGATTATATTCCATTAAAACTTAATGCAGCTGGTGTTATGCCAATTATATTTGCACAAGCAATTATGTTTGTACCAATGGCTTTGGCACAAAGGTTTCCATTTATGGCAAGTTTACAAGACATTAACGGTTTTGGTTATAATGTGATATTTGCATTGCTAATTATTATTTTTAGTTTCTTTTATACTGCCATTACGATACCTACCAATAAAATGGCCGAGGATTTAAAGAGAAGTGGTGGTTTTATACCTGGAATTAGACCAGGTAAAGATACTGCAGAGCGTTTAGACGCTGTATTGTCTAGAATTACTTTTCCAGGTTCTTTATTTTTAGCAGCATTATCAATTTTACCTGCAATTGTGGTTCAATTTGGTGTGCAACAAAGCTGGGCAATGTTTTATGGTGGTACATCATTAATCATTATGGTTGGTGTTGCGATAGATACATTACAACAAATAAATTCCTACTTATTAAACCGTCATTATGATGGCTTAATGAAAACAGGAAATAGCAATAGAAAAACGAATAAATAGTATGGCTAAACAATCAGCAATTCAACAAGATGGGACAATTACAGAAGCATTATCAAATGCAATGTTTCGTGTAGAATTAGAAAATGGTCATATTGTTACCGCTCATATTTCTGGTAAAATGCGTATGCATTATATTAAACTTTTACCTGGAGACAAGGTAAAATTAGAAATGAGTCCATACGATTTAACAAAAGCAAGAATTACTTACAGATACTAAAAACAAAATAGATGAAAGTTAGAGCATCAGTAAAAAAGAGAAGTGCCGACTGCAAAATAGTTCGCAGAAAAGGTAGATTATACGTGATTAATAAACAAAATCCTAGATTTAAACAAAGACAAGGATAAAGTAATATAATTTTTAGACGCTAGTTGTTAGTTTTTCTACTAACAAACTATAATTGTTAACCTAGTGTATAAAAATGAACTACTAATAACTAATTAATATGGCAAGAATAGCAGGTATTGATATTCCAAAGAATAAAAGAGGAGTTATTGCTTTAACTTACATCTTTGGTATAGGAAACAGCAGAGCTAAAAAAGTTTTAGCAGAAGCAAAAGTTGACGAAAGTATTAAAGTTCAAGATTGGACTGATGATCAAATCGCAGCAATTAGAGAACAAGTTGGATCTTTCACTATTGAAGGTGAGTTACGTTCAGAAGTTCAAATAAACATCAAACGTTTGATGGATATTGGTTGTCAGCGAGGAATTCGTCATAGATTAGGTCTCCCTTTAAGAGGGCAAAGAACAAAAAACAATTCTCGTACAAGAAAAGGTAAGAGAAAAACAGTAGCTAACAAGAAAAAATAAGTTAGTGATTAACCGTGTTGTTAACTATTAGTGTGCCGTAATTTCGTATACACTTTACTAAAAAGTAACAACAGAACATTAAATAAATATGGCAAAAGCAAGTTCTAAAAAACGTAAAGTTATTATTGATGCAATTGGTGAAGCTCACATAAGTGCTTCCTTCAATAATATTATTATTTCTTTAACAAATAAGAAAGGAGATGTTATTTCATGGTCATCTGCTGGAAAAATGGGTTTTAGAGGTTCTAAAAAAAATACACCTTATGCAGCGCAATTAGCTGCGGAAGATTGCGCTAACGTAGCAAAAGAAGCAGGTTTACGTAAAGTAAAAGTATATGTTAAAGGACCAGGTAATGGTAGAGAATCTGCTATTAGATCGCTCCATAATGCAGGTATTGAAGTTTCAGAAATTATTGATGTAACTCCAATTCCTCATAACGGATGTCGTCCACCAAAAAGAAGAAGAGTATAAACACTTTTTATTTAGGCGTTTTTACGAAAGAAATTATAAATTATATTTTAACCGATTAGGATTCAGATTTTCGAAGGATAAGCCTTAATTCATTATCCCTAATCATAACACAAAAGAAATGGCAAGATATACAGGACCAAAAACTAAAATAGCTCGTAAATTTGGCGAAGCTATTTTTGGAGAAGATAAAAACTTCGAAAAAAGAAATTTTCCACCAGGACAGCATGGAAATGCAAGAAGAAGAGGAAAGAAATCTGAATATGCTACTCAATTAATGGAGAAGCAGAAAGCAAAATATACTTACGGTATTTTAGAGCGTCAATTTAGTAATTTATTCAAAAAAGCTTCTGCCTCTCAAGGAATTACAGGTGAAATTTTATTACAACTTTGTGAGTCTCGTTTAGACAATGTAGTCTATAGAATGGGTGTTTCTAACTCAAGAAGTGGTGCACGTCAATTAGTATCACATAGACACATTACTGTTAATGGAGAAATCGTTAATATACCTTCTTATAGTTTAAAAGAAGGAGATGTTGTAGCAGTAAGAGAAAAATCTAAATCTTTAGTAGCTATAGAAGATGCATTAGCTTCAAACAATAATGTATTTGAGTGGTTAACTTGGAATAACGATACAAAATCTGGAACTTTTGTTAAGGTACCAGAAAGATTACAAATACCAGAGAATATAAAAGAGCAATTAATCGTAGAATTATATTCTAAATAATAAATTAATCATATTGGTATTTAGCCAAAGGGTTTCTAAGTATTTCTTCAAACTTAAAACCGCGCAACTAAATAACAATTAAAAAGAAGAACATATGGCAATTTTAAATTTTCAGAAACCAGAAAAAGTAATTATGATTGAATCTACAGATTTTACAGGTAGATTCGAGTTTAGACCCTTAGAACCTGGTTTCGGTTTAACTGTAGGAAACGCACTAAGAAGAGTATTGTTATCTTCATTAGAAGGTTTTGCAATCACGTCTTTGAGAATTGATGGTGTAGAGCACGAATTTTCAACAGTTCCAGGGATCGTAGAAGATGTTACAGAAATTATATTAAATTTAAAACAAGTACGTTTTAAAAAGCAAATAGATGAAACTGATAGAGAAACTGTTTCTGTTTCTGTGTCAGGTCAAGATCAATTTACTGCTGGAGATTTACAGAAATTTATTTCAGGATTTCAAGTTTTAAACCCAGATTTAGTAATTTGTAATATGGATAAATCTGTAAAATTAAATGCAGAGATCACGATTGAAAAAGGTAGAGGATTTGTACCTGCAGAAGAAAACAAAAAAGCTTCTGCTCCAATAGGAACAATTTTTACAGATTCTATTTACACTCCAATAAAGAATGTTAAATATGCAATTGAGAACTTTCGTGTAGAGCAAAAGACAGATTATGAAAAATTAGTTTTCGATATAGATACTGATGGATCAATCAATCCCAAAGATGCTTTAACAGAAGCTGCAAAAATTTTAATTCACCACTTTATGTTATTCTCTGATGAGCGTATCACTTTAGAGGCTGATGAAATTGCACAGACTGAAACATATGATGAAGAATCATTACACATGCGACAGTTACTAAAAACTAGATTAATAGACATGGATTTATCTGTAAGAGCTTTAAACTGTTTAAAAGCTGCAGAAGTAGATACATTAGGAGATTTAGTTTCTTTTAATAAGAGTGATTTAATGAAGTTTAGAAACTTTGGAAAAAAATCATTAACAGAACTAGAAGAATTAGTTATTGTTAAAGGTTTAAGTTTTGGAATGGATTTAACAAAATATAAATTAGATAGAGATTAACCTTTCATAGTTTGCTCCTCAAAATGGGTAGATGCAAGATGAAAGAATAAACAAAGGTCATGAGACACGGAAAAAAACACAATCATTTAGGTAGAAAGACAGCGCATAGAAAAGCGATGTTAGCAAATATGGCTTGTTCATTAATTGAGCACAAACGTATTAATACTACAGTAGCAAAAGCAAAAGCATTAAGAGTTTTTGTAGAGCCATTAATTACCAAGTCAAAATCAGATACAACTCATAACAGACGTATTGTATTCTCTTATTTACGTGATAAATTTGCAGTTACTGAACTTTTTAGAGAAATTTCTGTAAAAGTAGCAGATAGACCAGGTGGTTATATTAGAATTATAAAACTAGGAAACAGACAAGGAGATAACGCTCCAATGGCAATGGTAGAACTAGTTGATTATAATGAATTATATAATCCTAAAGGTGCAAAAGCTAAGAAATCTACTCGTAGAAGTAGAAGAGGAGGTTCTAAGAAAGCTGAAACTGCGCAAGTAGAAAATACTTCAACTGAAGAGAAATCAGAGGAATAAAAAATGAAGATTTTTTAAAATATATAAAGGGATAATCGTTTACGTTTATCCCTTTTTTTGTAAATAAAAAGTAATAACTCTTTTAGCTAAAAATAAGCTTATATCTTATTTTTGTAAAACTTTTTCTGTATAACAGAAATTAAACAGAATTAAAAATGAAATATCAACAAAGAAAAAAAGCATTAGTATTATTAGCAGATGGCACTATATTTTATGGAAAGTCTGTAGGAATAGAAGGTTCAGCAACTGGTGAAATTTGTTTTAATACGGGAATGACAGGCTATCAAGAAATTTTTACAGATCCATCTTACTTTGGTCAGCTAATGGTAACTACCAATGCTCACATTGGAAATTATGGAGTGAATGATAACGAAGTAGAATCTGATTCAATTAAAATATCTGGTTTAATTTGTAGAAACTTTAGTTTTACACATTCTAGAGTAGATTCTAATGGCAATTTATTAGACTGGTTTAAAAAACATAAGCTTGTGGCTATTTCTGATGTTGATACGAGAGCACTTGTTTCTTACATTAGAGATAATGGAGCAATGAACGCTATAATATCTACGGATGTTGAAAATATTGAAGGACTTAAAAAGCAACTAGCAGCTGTACCAAGTATGGAAGGTTTAGAGTTAGCTTCTAAAGTCTCTACTAAAGAACCTTACTATATTGGTGAAGAAGATGCACCTATAAAAATATCAGCATTAGACATTGGTATCAAAAAGAATATATTAAGAAACTTAGCAAAAAGAGGAGCATATATAAAAGTATTTCCATACGATTCTAAATTTGAAGATTTAGAAAGTTTTAATCCTGATGGTTATTTTATTTCTAACGGACCTGGAGATCCAGAGCCTTTAAAAGATGCAATTGAAGTAGCTAAAGAGATTATTAAAAGAGATTTACCTCTTTTTGGTATTTGTTTAGGTCATCAAGTTATTGCATTAGCAAACGGAATTTCTACTTACAAAATGCATAATGGTCACAGAGGAATTAATCATCCTATTAAAAATCTTTTAACGGGTAAAGGAGAAATTACTTCTCAAAATCATGGTTTTGCAATTAACAGAGAAGAAGCAGAAGCGAATCCTAATGTAGAAATTACTCACCTGCATTTAAATGATCACACAGTAGCAGGAATTCGGTTAAAAGATAAAAGTGTTTTTTCTGTTCAATACCACCCAGAGGCTAGTCCTGGACCAAATGACTCTGTTTATTTATTTGATCAATTTATAGCAAATATAAAAACATTTAAAAACAGTTTGTCTTAGTTATTTTGTTGTTTATATACTTATTTATGCTGTTTATTTATTTTACTGTGTTTAATTAATAATAATATTTAAATTAGTAACGTGATTTAATTATCACATTTCTTTTTCATAGCAATTTTTCCCACTTAATTTTTTTAAGTGGGTTTTTTTTATTCAAAAAATTTAGCAAACGTTTTCGTAAATTTAGTAGGGCTTACCCTTTTTTTTTTCTTATAATTTGTAATTTAGCTCTACATAAACTAAGCTCATAATACATGAGTAAAAAATACAACAAAAATGAGTATAATTATTAGTGTACATGCACGTCAAATTTTTGATTCTAGAGGGAACCCAACAATAGAAGTAGATGTAACCACAGAAAATGGAATTGTTGGAAGGGCTGCTGTGCCTTCAGGAGCTTCAACTGGAGAGCATGAAGCTGTAGAGCTTAGAGATGGAGGCAAAGATTATATGGGTAAAGGTGTTTTAAAAGCAGTTGCAAATGTAAATAATACAATTGCAGAAGAACTATTAGGAGTTTCTGTTTTTGAGCAAAATGCCATTGATCAATTAATGATAGATTTAGATGGCACTAGCAATAAATCTAATTTAGGAGCAAATGCAATTTTAGGAGTTTCATTAGCTGCTTCAAAAGCAGCAGCAAATGAATTAGGATTACCTTTGTATAGGTATATTGGAGGTGTTTCTGCAAATACCTTACCTGTTCCTATGATGAATATTATAAATGGGGGTTCTCATTCAGATGCACCTATAGCATTTCAAGAATTTATGGTAATGCCTGTAAAAGCGAACTCTTTTTCGGACGCTATGCGAATGGGTTCTGAGATTTTTCACAATCTAAAAAAGGTGTTACATGATAGAAACTTATCTACTGCAGTTGGAGACGAAGGAGGTTTTGCACCTACTTTAGAGGGTACAGAGGATGCTTTAGATACCATAGCTTTAGCGGTTAAAAATGCTGGTTATTCTTTTGGAGATGAAATAATGATAGCATTAGATTGTGCTGCAGCTGAATTTTATGTAGATGGGAATTATGATTATACTAAATTTGAGGGTGAAACAGGTGTTGTAAGATCTAGTAAAGAACAAGCTGATTATTTAGCGGAGCTTGCAGCGAATTATCCAATTATTTCTATTGAAGATGGTATGGATGAAAATGATTGGGAAGGATGGAAATATTTAACCGAAAAGGTTGGAGACAAAGTACAGTTGGTAGGTGATGACCTTTTTGTTACAAACGTAGAGCGCTTATCTAGAGGTATTGACAATGGTATTGCAAATTCTATTTTAATTAAAGTAAATCAAATAGGTACTCTTACAGAAACAATTGCTGCAGTAAATATGGCAAAAAATGCAGGGTATACCTCTGTAATGTCTCATAGATCTGGAGAAACTGAAGATAATACTATTGCAGATTTAGCAGTGGCTTTAAACTGTGGTCAAATCAAAACAGGTTCTGCTTCTAGATCTGATAGAATGGCAAAGTATAATCAACTGCTTAGAATAGAGGAAGCTCTTGGTGAAACAGCTTACTTTCCAAAAGAAAATGCTTTTAAAATCTAAAAAATTTTAAACACATATATTTTAATTTAATCCTTTAGTTCATTTAATGTTCTAGAGGATTTTTTTGTAAACAATTTTTTTTGTGTTTATACATAGTCTTTTATTGAGTAATTCTTATTTTTAACAAGCTATTTTAATGAATTAATTATAAAAATATTAAATTAATAAAAAGAAAAATAACTAATAATTATAAACTAGGATAAAGAAAAATCACTTTAAATTTTGACTTTAAATAGCTATATTTGCATACTTTCAATACCAAAAAAATTATAGTAAAATATGTCAGAAATAGCAAAACTTCAAGTAGGAGATCAATCGTATGAATTTCCTTTAATAAAGGGAACAGAAAATGAACTTGCCATTAATATTAAAACGTTAAGAGGGGCAACAAATGGAGTAATTACAATTGATCCTGGTTTTAAGAATACAGGATCTTGTGAAAGTGCTATCACTTTTTTAGATGGTGAAAAAGGTATTTTAAGATATAGAGGGTATTCTATAGAAGAGCTTGCTGAAAAAGCAAATTTTTTAGAAGTTGCCTATGTATTAATATTTGGTAATTTACCAACGTCTGAACAATTAGAAAAGTTTCATTCAGATATAAAGGCTAAATCTGTAGTTGATGATGACGTAAAAAAAATTATAGATGCTTTTCCTAAGACAGCACATCCAATGGGTATTTTATCTTCCCTTACAAGTGCTTTGACTGCATTTAATCCTTCTTCCGTAAATGTAGAGTCTGAAGAAGAAGTGTATAACGCAATTGTTAAAATTATGGGTAAATTCCCTGTTTTAGTTGCATGGACAATGCGAAAAAAACAAGGATTACCTTTAAATTACGGATCTAATTCTTTAGGATATATAGAGAACGTTATGAAAATGATGTTTGAACAGCCTAATGAAAATTATGAGATAAATACTATAGTAAAAAATGCCTTAGATAAACTATTAATTCTACATGCAGATCACGAACAAAATTGCTCTACTTCTACGGTAAGAATTGTAGGTTCTTCTCATGCAGGATTATTCGCGTCATTATCTGCAGGAATTTCTGCACTTTGGGGACCATTACATGGTGGAGCAAATCAGGCAGTACTAGAAATGTTAGAGGCTATTAAAGAAGATGGAGGAGATACAAAAAAGTACATGGCTAAAGCTAAAGATAAAAACGATCCTTTTAGGTTAATGGGATTTGGACATAGAGTGTATAAGAACTTTGATCCTAGAGCTAAAATCATAAAAAAAGCTGCAGACGAAGTCTTAAATAGTTTAGGTGTAGATGATCCAATTTTAGAAATTGCGAAAGGATTGGAAAGAGAGGCGTTAAGTGATCCTTATTTTGTAGATAGAAAGTTATACCCTAACGTAGATTTTTATTCTGGAATAATTTATAGAGCTATGGGTATTCCTGTAGAAATGTTTACAGTAATGTTTGCTTTAGGCCGTTTACCTGGATGGATTGCACAGTGGAAAGAAATGAGACTTAAAAAAGAGCCAATAGGTAGACCACGTCAAATCTATACAGGAGAAAATGAAAGACCTTTTACTCCTATTCAAAAAAGATAATTAAAAATAATTTTTTTATATTTTAATTAAAGGCTTCATAAATTATGAAGCTTTTTTTATAATCAATAAAATGCTAGATTTAAATATTACTAACGAAACTTCTAAGTTAAAGGCTGTAATTTTAGGAACAGCAAAAAGTGTTGGTGCTGTGCCTAAACCTGAAGACTGTTATGATCCAAAAAGTTTAGAACATGTAATGGCAGGTACTTATCCAAAAGAACAAGATATGGTTCAAGAAATGGAAGAGGTAGCTGCTGTTTTAAAAAAACACAATGTAGCTGTTTATAGGCCAGAAGTTATAGAAGATTATAACCAAATATTCTCTAGAGATATCGCTTTTGTAATTGATGATAAATTGGTAAAAGCTAATATACTTCCAGATAGGGAGAAAGAATACCTCGCTATTCAACCTGTTTTAGATTTAATTGATTCAGAAAAAATAATTCAGCTTCCCAAAGAATGCCATGTGGAAGGTGGAGATGTAATGCCTTGGAATGATTATCTTTTTGTGGGGACTTACTCTGGTGATAATTATCCTGATTACATTACTGCAAGAACAAATTTAGCAGCAGTAAATGAATTGCAAAAGCAGTTTCCAAATAAAATTGTAAAACCTTTTGAGCTCAGAAAATCGAACACGAATGCAAAAGAAAATGCTTTGCATTTGGATTGTTGTTTTCAACCAATAGGAAGAAACAAAGCAATAGTTCATAAAAATGGATTTTTAATAGAGGATGAATATAATTGGTTAAAAAAATTCTTTGGTGAAGAAAATGTCTTTGAAATAACTAAAGAAGAAATGTACAACATGAACAGTAATGTATTCTCTATTTCTGAAGATGTAGTGATATCTGAAGTAAATTTTAAAAGATTAAATACTTGGTTAAGAGAAAATGGTTTTACAGTTGAAGAAGTGCACTATTCAGAGATTGCCAAACAAGAAGGTCTGTTAAGGTGCTCTACAATGCCATTAATAAGGGCATAAAATAGTATACATATTTTATAAATTACATTTTAAAGAAGTAATTTTGCAGAATAATTAAGAACTTATGCAACAAACTACGAATTCAATATTGATGGTTCGTCCCGTAAACTTTAGGATGAATGAACAAACTGCTGTTAATAATTACTATCAAGAGGCATTACACATAAAGAATACAGAAATTAACAAAAAAGCGCAACTTGAATTTGATAATTATGTAGCAAAACTTAGGCGTTTTGGAATCCAGGTTATTACAATAGAAGATAGCTTAGAAAATGATACACCAGACTCGATTTTCCCTAATAATTGGATTTCATTTCATGAAAATGGGACAGTAGCTATCTATCCGATGTTTGCAGAAAATAGAAGGCTAGAGCGAAGAGAAGATATACTCCTAAAGGTAGAAGAAAAAGGTTTTGTAATTCATGATATTATAGACTATACAGTTGCAGAAGAACAACATGTTTTTCTAGAAGGTACAGGTAGTATGATTTTGGATAGGAAAAATAGAAAAGCCTACTGTGCGCTATCTCCTAGAGCCAATGAAGAATTATTTATAGAATTTTGCGAAGACTTAGAATATACTCCTGTAATTTTTAATGCATATCAAACCGTTAATGGAAAAAGAGAAGCTATATATCATACCAATGTAATGATGTGTGTTGCGGAAACATTTGCCATTGTATGTTTGTCATGTATAGATGATAAAAAAGAAAGAAAACAAGTATTGAAATCTTTAAAAGAAGATAAAAAACAAGTGATCGAGATTTCTGAAGAGCAAGTTGCCAATTTTGCAGGAAATATGTTACAAGTTAGAGGATTACAAGATACTCGTTTTTTAATTATGAGTCAGTCAGCTTTCGAGGTCTTAAGAAAAGATCAGGTGCAAAAGATTGAAAACCATTGTGAAATAATTTCTAGTCCTTTAACTACAATTGAGACTTGTGGTGGAGGTAGTGCTAGATGTATGATGGCAGAAATATTTTTACCAAAAAAGTAAATTATGTCTCTGTTGTTTATTGCATTAGCACCTGTTATTGTTATACTAATCTATATCTATATAAAAGATAAGTATGAAAAAGAACCTTTAAGTTTCTTATTCGAAAATTTTATATTAGGAGCTATTGTAAGTATTGTTGTAACTTTAGTTTTAGGGTATTTTATTCAAAGGTTATTTCCAATTACGAATAAAGAAAGTATAATTCAGCAATTTATAAAAGCTTTTTTTATAGTTGGTTTTGTAGAAGAATTTTCCAAATACATTATTGTTAGATATCATGCGCAAAAGAATGCTGAGTTTAATGAGCCTTTTGATGGTATTGTTTATGCTTTAGTAGTCTCTATGGGTTTTGCTGCACTAGAGAATATAATATATGTGTACCAATATGGGTTTACAACAGGATTAACTAGAGCATTTACAGCAATACCTGCACATGCAACATTTGGAATATTAATGGGGTACTTTATGGGTAAAGCTAAATTTTCTAAAAACAATGTAAAGTATAATTTGTTAGGCTTATTGGTAGCGACAGTGTTTCATGGTGCATATGATTTTTTTCTTTTTCTAGACTTTTTACCTGGTATAGCAATTGGAGCATTTATTTCTTTACTAATTGGTGTTCTATTATCTAAAAAAGCGATAACAAAACACCAAGATATTTCACAATTTAAAACGTAATGCTAACAGAATTTTAATCATGTATTTCAGTAACTAAAGCCTCTTCAATAACTCTTCCAGTCGATGAGTTCGGGGCTTCAATCCTTAATAAATTTGATATTGTTGGTGCAATATCTATAATTTCATATCGTTTTCTAGAGACTCCTTTTTTAATCCCTTTACCATAAAAAATTATGGGTATATGAGTGTCGTAAGAGTATCCTGTACCATGAGATGTACCTGTTTTACCTCTAGTTAAAGTAGCAGGATAAGGAATTAACAATACATCTCCAGAGAGTTTCTGATTATATCCATTTTGCAATGAATTCATTAGCCCTTTAGCGAATGAAGTAGTTTGCAACGTTTTTGCAGTAACCGATTTATATATTCCATCAAGATTTTCTAATTCACTTACAACTCTTTCAGCAACTTGATCTTTAGTAAAATTTAATGCTTCTATTTTCTCTTTGTTTAAAAATATCTGATAATTAGAAACGTTTTCTAGTAATTCTGTAGAATTAAAATATTTTTGAGTGATTGCTTTAATTGAATTTTCAAGTTCTTTTGTATTAAAGTATTGCGCAGGTATTTTTAAAGATTGTAAATATGAGGGTACATGCACTGCAGCATGATCTGCTGTTAAAAACACCGTATAATTGTCTTTACCCACATTTTTGTCTAAAAAAGTAAGAAAATCAGCAATATCTCTATCTAATTTTAAATACGTATCTTCTATTTCAACAGAGGCAGGTCCAAACTGGTGTCCAATATAATCAGTAGAGGAGAAGCTTACGGCTAAAAAATCTGTATGTTCAGAAGTTCCTAATTTTTCTCCTAAAATTGCAGCTTTTGTAAAGTCTATGGTATACGTATTTCCTTCAGGGATATTTTTTAAGAGGCTATAATTACCGTTTTTACTTCTTAATTTGGGAATATTATGTGGAAATATTGGAGCAACTTCGCCTTTAAATAATCCTTCAAATTTATTATTATCAGTAATACTTTTTGTGTAAGATGCTAACGGAAATAATGTTTCCCAGGGTTTTGATAAATAGTCATCTGCTTTTCCTGAGGAATTAAACTTATTAACCCAATCTGGTAAACTATTCATATAGTAAGAGCTAGTAATGAATTTACCTTCTTTTCCTCCATCAAACCAATATGCACCATTAGCTGAATGACCGGCTGGTAAAATAGCAGATCTATCTTTAATTGCAATTCCAATTGATTTTCCTTTAGAGTTTTGATGTAGTTTAAGTTGATCAGCAAGTGTTGAAGTAAACATTCTTTTAGGAGATTTTTTTCCTGAGGTCCCTGAATTCCCTACAGTTTTAAAATCAGCATCATCAACACAGTAAATCGTTTCTTTTAAAAACTTATCATACCAATTGTTAGAAATAATTCCATGATTATTAGGTGTTGTTCCAGTATAAATAGAAGCATGTCCAACTGCAGTATATGTTGGTATTAAATTGTAATGTGCATTTTCTAAAGAAAATCCATTTTTTAAAAGTCTTTTAAAACCATTTTCTGAATATCGATCTGAATATCGTGTCAAATAATCATACCTCATTTGGTCTATAACTAAACCAATAACCAACTTAGGTGTTGTTTTTTCTGTTTCATTACTGGTAAAACTTAAACACAAAACTGCGATACCTAGATACAATACTACTTTTTTCATGGGTTTTAATTTTTTAGATTCCAAAAATAATTATTTTTTATTTTGAATATAAGATTTTGATATTGTCTTAATGTTATTTCTTAATTTAGCTTAAAATTTAATCTATGAATTACATAGAACATATTGGTAAATATTATCTAATGCTCAAGCAGGTTTTTAGAAAACCGCAAAAAAAAAGAGTGTTTTATGATGCTTTATTAAGAGAAATAGAAGAATTAGGTTTAAAGTCTATTGGAATTATTTTATTTATATCATTCTTTATTGGTGGTGTTATTGCGCTTCAAACTGCTTTAAATTTAGACAGTCCTTTTATACCTGAATCTCTTATTGGTTTTGCCGCAAAACGATCTATAATATTAGAGTTTGCACCTACATTTTGTTCTATTATATTGGCTGGTAAGGTTGGTTCTTACATTACATCTAGTATTGGAACAATGAGAGTTACCGAGCAAATAGATGCATTAGAGGTTATGGGAATCAATTCTTTAAACCATCTTGTATTACCAAAGGTAATTGCTACTGTAACGTTTTATCCATTTTTAATTACTTTAGGTATGGTTTTAGGAATGTTTGGGGGTTGGTTAGCTGGTGTTTTATCTGGTTTGTTTAGTGGAATTAGTTATATAGAGGGTTTACAAACAGATTTTAACCCTTTTTTAATTACTTATGCACTTATTAAAACATTAGTATTTGCTTTTTTAATTGCCACGGTTCCCTCTTACCATGGCTATTATGTAAAAGGAGGTTCTATAGCCGTAGGAAAAGCAAGTACTCAATCAGTTGTATGGACAACTATATTAATTGTGATTACAAACTATCTGTTAACTCAAATGCTACTTACGTAAATGATAGAAGTTAAAAATTTAAGGAAAGGATTTAGAGGGGTAGAGGTATTAAAAGGAATTTCTACGACATTTCATCCTGGAAAAACAAATTTAATTATTGGGCAAAGTGGTGCAGGTAAAACAGTTTTTTTAAAATCATTAATAGGTTTACATGAACCAGAATCTGGAACTATAGCTTTCGATGGCAGATTAAACACAAAGTTTAGTGCAAAAGAAAAAAGGCAATGGAGACAAGAAGTTGGTATGGTTTTTCAAGGAAGTGCTTTATTTGATTCTCAGACTGTTGAAGAAAATGTAATGTTTCCTTTAAAAATGTTTACCAATCAGACACAAGCAGAAATGCTAGCTCGGGTGAATTTTGTTTTAGATCGAGTAAATTTAAAAGACTCTAATCAAAGATTTCCTGCTGAGCTTTCTGGAGGAATGCAAAAAAGAGTTGCTATAGCAAGAGCTATAGTCATGAATCCAAAGTATTTATTTTGTGATGAGCCTAACTCAGGTTTAGATCCACAAACTGCTATTGTAATCGATAATTTAATTCAAGAAATTACAGAAGAGTATCAAATTACTACAGTAATAAATACACACGATATGAATTCTGTGATGGAAATTGGTGAAAAAATTATTTTTTTGAAAGATGGTATAAAAGAGTGGGAAGGAAGTAGTGAAGAAATGTTTAAAACTGATAATGAAACAGTTGTAAGTTTCGTTTATTCCTCAAATTTATTTAAGAAAGTAAGGCAGTCTTATTTAAATGAAACAAAGTAGTAATAACATTTGTTTTTTGTAAAATAAGCTATATATTTGCACCCGCTTAAACGAAAAGAATGACCTGGTAGCTCAGTTGGTAGAGCATCTCCCTTTTAAGGAGAGGGTCCTGGGTTCGAGCCCCAGCCCGGTCACAAAAAACTCTGCAATTTATTGCAGAGTTTTTTTATGAACTCCTTTAATTTGAAGAAATAGTCTTATTTTTAAAAGATGAAATTAATTTATATAAGTTTCTTAATTCACTTTTTTATGCAAACCACTCCATTATTAATAACTGATTTTTCCGAAAAGTCAAATTTAAAAGCATGGCAAATTGTAGATGATGTGGTTATGGGAGGTATGTCAAATGGAAATTTTACAATTAACGAAGAAGGAAACGGATTTTTTTATGGAAATATATCTTTAAAAAACAACGGTGGCTTTTCTTCTGTAAGATGTGCAATTAATACCATAGAAATATTAAGATTTTCTAAGATTGTAATAACTCTAAAAGGAGATGGGAAAATTTACCAACTACGAGTAAAAGATAATTTACAAAACTATTATTCCTACGTAAAAAAAATACAAACTTCTGGAGATTGGCAATCAGTAGAAATACCTTTTTCAGAGATGTATCCTGTTTTTAGAGGCAGAAAACTTAATAAAGCAAATTTGTCTACTAACACCTTAGCTCAAATTTCTTTTTTATTTGGTAATAAAAAAGAAGAATCTTTTCAATTAGAGTTAAAAAATATTTACCTTAAATAATAGCTTATTTTCAGATACTTTTTTTTTGTATCTTTCCTAAGTATTTATAACAAATTAATGGAAGAATATACTAACACTACTAAAGATTCCTCTTTGTCTAAAGAAGAAGTTATAGCACATAATGTAAAAGCAGATGCAAAAGGTTTATTCACTAATATCAAACTTTTTTTAATTGAACTTTTTGATTTTAGACATGATACAGATTATGAAGCAACTTTAGAAGCTATAAAGGCTGATATTCCTTTTAAAGGAGCAACTGCTTGGATTTTGATTTTTGCTGTTTTTGTAGCATCAATTGGTTTAAATGCAGACTCTACTGCTGTTGTTATTGGAGCGATGTTAATATCACCTTTAATGGGGCCAATTTTAGGAATAGGAATGTCTTTTGCATTAAATGATATTGAGACTTTTAAAAAATCTCTAATCAATCTAGGTATTATGATTGGTTTAAGTCTCTTTGCCTCTTTTTTGTTTTTTTATTTTTTTCCTTTAAGTGAAGATAACTCTGAATTGCTAGGTAGAGTTAGTCCAGATATTAGAGATGTTTTAATCGCTTTTTTTGGTGGGTTGGCACTAATGGTAGCTAGAACTAAAAAAGGAACAATTGCTTCAGTTATTTTTGGTGTTGCTATTGCAACAGCTTTAATGCCACCATTATGTACAGCTGGATATGGTTTAGCAAAAGGAAATTTCATTTACTTTTTAGGGGCTTTGTATTTATTTACAATCAATACTATTTTTATAGCTTTAGCAACTTTTTTAGTAATGAAGTTATTGCGCTTCCCAATGCATAAGTATGCTAATGCAGCAAAAAGAAAACGTTATTCGACCATTGCAACGGTTGTTGGTATTGCTGTAATGATTCCAGCCATATTTACTTTTATTAATGTTTTTAATGAAAATAAAATCAATAATCAAATTGAAAGCTTCATTAAAAATGAAGTGAAGAGTAATAATGCATTAACCTTAATTGATTACGATCTTCCAAACCTAGAAGAAAAAAAGTTAAAATTAAATTTTTTTAATGAGGTTTCTGATGCAACCTATAATGATTTGCAAAATGAGTTAGCAAATAATATGGCTTATACTAGTTTAAAAGAATTTAAATTAGAAATTAAAGGGAGTGATACTAAAAGTTTTGATTTAATCACAACTGCTTACAAAGAAAAGAAAGAGGAGTTGCAAGAAAGTAAAAACATAATTGCAGGCTTACAAAAACAAATTATAGAATTACAAGAAAAAATATCTAGTTTAAATAATAGTATAGAGCAGAATGCTTTTAGTAAAAACCAAAAAGCAATTGCATTTAGTCGTATCGTAAAAGAAGCAAAAATTAGATATAATAATATTGAATCTATAGCCTTTTCTAGAGAGTTATATTCCAAAGATTTTATCAAAATTGATACAATTCCTGTAGCAACAATTAATTGGAATGATAAATTAAAAGATTCCGTTTTAATTAATAAAGAGTTAGAACTAAGGGCTTGGTTGCAAAAAGAAATGAAATTAGATACCTTGTTTATTAAGCGAGAATAAAGCGTTTAAATATCAATAATTTCTACTTCAACATTTTGATTGAACAAATATACTTTTCCGTTTATTGTGTTTAGGCATTCAAAACGAGTTCTCCTTTTATTACCTTTTTTATACGTGGTGTTTTTAAATAAAAAGGCTTGTCCAAAGGGTAACTCAAAAACAAATGTCTTTCCAGAACTAGGCTTAAACTCTCTTAAAGCTAACGATAATTTTGCGTCAGAATCAGTACTGGCTTTAGGGTTCTTTAAATAATTGGCTAAATGAGGTAACATCTCATATTTAAAAATATCTGGCTTTAAGAAAGGTAACATTAAATGTTGAAAAACCTTTTTCCATTCTTTTCCATGAGGTTGAACTCTACCAAATTTCTGATGCGTTATATGATGTGCAATTTCGTGAACAAGTGTTAATAAAAATTGATATTGATTTAAGTTATTGTTAACCGTAATTTGAAAACTGCCATCAGGCATTTTTCTGAAATCTCCATGTTTAGTTTCTCTTTGGTTTACAATTTTTAGGCTAAAGTTATTTTGTTCAATTAAATATTGAACCATTAACACTGCTTTGTCTGGTATGTACTTAGAAAGAATGGAGTTCAATTTTTTAAATTTATGGAGTAGAGCTAGAAACTTCTAATATTTTTCCATTGTAAAATTTATTTCCAGTCAATGAGAAATTGTAGATATAATCTGCCATTTCTTTTGCAGAAATTGGTGCTTTATATCCAGGAAAAGCCTCTTCTAGCATTTCTGTTTGTACTGCTCCAAGAGCTAAAACATTAAAAGCAATTCCTGCTTCTTTATATTCTTCAGCTAATAATTCAGATAGCGTAATTACAGCGCCTTTTGCAGAACTATATGCAGCTAAGCCAGGAAATTTCATGCTTCCTTGTACACCACCCATTGAGCTGATAGTAACCACATGGCTGTTGTTTTGTAAAAACGGAATTAATGTTTTTGTTAATTCAGCAACACCAAAAACATTTACTTTGTAAACGTCTATAAAATCATTAGAGGTAAGCTCTGTAAATGGTTTATTGATTAGTTTACCAGCGTTGTTTATTAAAATATCAACAGTTTTCCAATTATCTTTTATGAATGATTTTACTTTATGAATGTCAGAATCAACAGCTAAATTAACAGAAAGTGTATGTATATTTTTATGATTTACGGCTTTTAATGGCTTATCATTTCTAGATAAAGCAAGTACATTATGGCCATTGTTCGCAAATTGTTGGGCTAATTCAAAACCAATTCCTCTACTTGTACCTGTTATAACAACATTTCTCATTAACACTCAAAATTTATAATTAATAGCAAATTACTTATTTTTTCATACATTTAAGAATTAAATCAAGATAAATGAAAAAAATATTTTTAGTTCTTTTTGCAATACTAATTGCCCAAAATATTTCAGCACAGACTAGCTACATTTTATGTGGAAAATTGGTAGATACCAAATCAGGTAAAATCTATAAAGAAAAAACTATTGTTGTTAAAGGCAATAAAATTGCTGAGGTTAAAGACGGCTACATTATGCCTAAAAGCGCAAACTTAATAGATTTACGAGATAAGGTTGTAATGCCAGGTTTAATAGATATGCATGTGCATTTAGAAATGGAGTATGATGATAAAACAAGAATTAATAAATACATTTTAGATGAGGCAGATGTTGCGTATAATTCTGTAAAATTTGCAGAAACTACCTTAAAAAATGGATTTACAACAGTAAGAGATTTAGGGGGAACAGGTGTGAATATTTCGCTTAGAAATGCTATCAACGCAGGTAAAATTCCTGGTCCTAGAGTTTTTACAGCGGGTAAATCTTTAGCTACAACTGGTGGCCATGCAGATCCTACAAATGGAAGTAGTAGAAAATTAATTGGTAATCCAGGGCCAAAAGAAGGTGTTGTAAACTCGGTAGAAGACGGTAGAAAGGCGGTTAGACAACGCTACAAAAATGGCGCTGATTGTATTAAAATTACTGCAACTGGAGGGGTTTTAAGTGTTGCTAAATCAGGAGATAATCCTCAATTTACTATCGAAGAAATTAAAGCTATTTGTGAAATGGCAGATGACTATGGGATGCATGTTGCTGCCCATGCACATGGTGATGAGGGAATGCAAAGAGCAATTATTGGTGGTGTAAAAACTATTGAGCATGGAACTTATATGAGTGATAAAACTATGGAATTGATGAAGCAATATGATGCTTATTTAGTTCCAACAATTACAGCAGGAAAAGAGGTGGCAGATAAGGCAAAAATAAAAGGTTTTTATCCAGATATAGTAGTACCTAAAGCTTTAGCTGTTGGCCCTCAAATTCAAGGAACTTTTGCAAGAGCTTATAAAAAAGGTGTTGGGATTGCATTCGGAACCGATGCGGGTGTTTTTAGACATGGCGTAAATGGTAAAGAATTCGGTTTTATGGTAGAAGCAGGAATGCCAGCTATAGAAACATTACAGGCAGCAACAATTACAAATGCAATTTTGTTAAAAATGTCTTCAGAAATTGGGCAAATTGCAAAAGGATTTTATGCAGATATTATTGCAGTAAATGAAAATCCGTTAGAAGATATCTCTACTATGGAGCAGGTGACTTTTGTAATGAAAAATGGCGTAGTCTATAAAGAATAGAAATATCGAATATCAGTTAAAAATAATATTTTGGTAAGCACCAATAGCTGGAGAATTTGTTCTATCAACACCTAACAAATCTAAAGTAAAAGATGTTGGAATAGCTTTTTCTATAGCTGCGGATTCTTCACCAATAATAAAATCTTCATTTTGTGAATTTCTAAAATCTGAAAATCCATTTAGAATATTATTTTGATAATTACTGTTCGAAAAGTCCATCTCTAAAATATCACTAAAATTATTATTACTATCGTTAAAGGTTATTAAACAATTTTTAATGTTGTAATTAAAAACACCCCCATCTACTTTGTCTAGTAAGAATTCAATATTTGTATTACCATCAAAGATGCAATTGGTAAAATTAGCAGCATACAAGTCTTTTGTGACTGTAATTTCGTTCCCATTATCATCTTCATAAACATAGAAATTATTAATAAGAACTGCAGGTAATTGTCTAATACCGTTATTCCAAAAATTCGCAAAAGTTGCATGAGTAAAGTTATAAGTTCCTCCAATTGTGGCAGCTAAAGAAGCTTGACCTGCAGCACCTATAACCAAGTTATATGCTTCGATATGCGTTTCTCGTGCTAATATTCCAAAATTAGAATTGTTATAGATTTCAGCGTTTTCTATAGTAAGTGTTGGTGCTGTGTTGCTGCCAATGCTATCTATTAAGACACCAATGATTCCATTTTTTATAATAGCGTGTTTAATTTCATTTTCTTTACTTCCTGCTCTCATCCAAATAGTACCCCACTGACCAGGAATAGCATCAAATCGATGTTCTAGTCGATCGCCTTCAAAATACACTTTTTCTTCTAGCGTTCCATTTACTTTTAAACTAGCACCTTTATCTATAATCAAACCCGAATTGGCATGGAAATATACTTCTGCTCCAGCTTGTATAACTAATGTTTTATTGCTTTTTACTGCAGCATACCCATAAATTACTGTTGGTTTAGCATTGGTTATAGTTAATTCTGAATCTTCTAAAAATCTTCCTTGTATTGAAGTTGCGTTTCCATCTAAGGATAGGCTATCAATTTTCATAGAAATAGGATCTTTGCCTGGATAAATAAAATGAGCATCTTGTACTAAGGTTACTAAATCTACATCTTGTTGGTTATTGCCATTATCAAACAATATACGATCTGTGTATAGTGGATCTGAAACGTTATTGGCATTAATGGTGGTTTCTATAAAGATGAAAATACTGTCTTTGGCTAGAATATCTATATTATTAAATTCTTTACCTGGTATTCCATCAACATTTAATCTGTAGTTTGAAGAAATTCCATTTTCTAAAGAAATTGTTGGAATGGTAATCGCATTTTTTCCTCTATTATATACTTTTAGATTGTAGGTAGCTGAACCAATATTTGTAAATACAGTGTCTAAAAACACAGTGTCTTTAGAAAATTCTAAATTCCCGTAATTGGGAATAGTAGAGAAATCTTTACGACAAGAACTCATAGTAACCAGACCAATACAAATAACTAAAGCAGATAAAAAACGCATAATATATAAGGTGTATTTAATTAACTGTTTATGGATTAATTTATTACTTTTTAATTAATTTGATTTCAAATAATTTTCCCCAATTTTTACCAGTAACAAAAAGCCGTTCGTTTTTAGAATCATAAGCTATTCCATTTAAAACTTCGTCATTAGCTACAATATTTTGAGTTTTTTTGATTTCATTTTCTAAACCTTTTAAATTGATAAGCCCCTCTACCACTCCGTTTTTAGGGTTTATGATTGCAATTACAGGTTTTTGATAATAGTTAGCATATAATTTTCCATTAATAAGTTCTAACTCATTTAACTGACTTAAAGCTCTATCGTGCGTATATGTTTGTAAAGCTCTTTTTTCTTTTTGAGTGTTTTTGTCAAGAAACCATATTTTATGAGTACCATCAGATTTTATGAGTTCTGTTTCATTTTTGGTTAATCCCCAGCCTTCTTTACTTTCATTATATTCAAATTCACCCTCTAGTTTAAAAGTATCTAAATTGTATATAAAACCTTTGTTACTTTCCCAAGTTAACCAAATAATTTTATTTTCTACTATGGTTATTCCTTCACCAAAATAGCTGTTTTCTAAATTTACTTGTTGTACTATTTTTCCTGTTTTTATTGCTACTTTTCTTAATGATGATTGACCACGTCTACCCGTAGATTCATATAAGAATCCGTTTTTGTATTCTAGCCCTTGCGTGTATGCTTTTTTATCATGAGGGAAGGTATTTATAATTTCATAGCCATAAATTACAGGTTTTATATCGGCAAAAACTTCAAAAGAATTGTTTATTTTTTTTGATTTACCTGGATAAAAAACCAATGCAGAGACTTGGTGTTTGCCTAAGCCAAAATCTACTGTATTTATTGTTAATCTATTTTTTTTTGATTCTTGTTTTTTGCCATTTATAAAAAAATGAACACTATCTATCTGTTTTTTATTTTCTTCTAAAATAGCAATAGAGATCTTTTCGTTTAATTTCACTTTATGATCAACTTGTAATTTAAAACGATATGCAGTATCACAATTATAGAAAAGGAGCATGAAGCAAAAAGAGATGATTGTAAATTTTTTCATTAGTAAACGTTATAAATTGTATATTTTTATTTTTTAATCAATTACGAGCTTTAAATAGAATAGTTTCTTTAGTAAATAAAAGCAATTATTTATTTGTATATTAAAAAATATCGTTAAATTTGCATCCTCAAAATGGTAAAATCTATTTTGAAAACTAGAATAAAACTTTACCAACTTTATTCTACAAACATAACATTTAAGAATTAAAATATTACAAAATGAAAAAAGGAATTCATCCAGAAAATTATAGAATGGTAGCTTTTAAAGACATGTCTAATGAAGATGTTTTTTTAACACGTTCTACTGTAGACACTAAAGAAACTTTAGAAGTGGATGGTGTTGAGTATCCTTTAGTAAAATTAGAGATTTCTAGAACTTCTCATCCATTTTACACTGGTAAATCTAAACTTATTGATGCTGCAGGACGTATCGATAAATTTAAAAATAAATACAAAAAATTTAAGAAGTAATTTTTTTAAATTTTAATACATACAAAACTCCAACATGAAAATGTTGGAGTTTTTTATGATTTTAATTTTGTAGTTATTCTCATATTGATCTATTTTGAAACAACATAAAAAGAAAAAAAAAGAACCATGGCCAACAAAAAACGCTATGGAACAGATTTACGATCAAAATCTTTGGGGTGGTCTTCATAGACAATTCTATTCTGGAGAGGGGTCGTATGCCTCATATATAGTAACACCTTATTTAGATGGTGTTATTAAATTTATGAAAAAGTTAGAGACTCCTATTACAATTCTTGATCTAGGTTGTGGTGATTTTAATATTGGTAAACAATTGCTTCCATTCTCTGATACTTATATTGCTGTAGACATCGCACAAAATGTAATTGATTTTAATAAAAAAATACATACCCAAGATAATGTAGATTTTTTATGTTTGGATATTTCAAAAGATACGTTACCTAAAGCAGATGTAGTAATTGTTAGGCAAGTTTTACAACATCTTTCTAACACCGAAGTTCAGCGTATTTTAAATAAGTTATCTGTTTATAAATATATATTACTTACAGAACACTTACCCATTGGTGAATTTATACCCAATAAAGATATAATTTCTGGTCAAGGAATTAGAATTAAACAACACAGTGGTCTAGTTATTACAGAGTCACCATTTAATTTTAAATACATGAAGCAAAAAGAGTTAGTATCAACAAAGTTAAATAATAACATGGGTGTATTAAAGACTTGGCTTTTCAGTACATTTTAAACCAAATGGCTATATTTAATTAAAAAACCACCTTATAAAGGTGGTTTTTTATATTTTAAACGAATCTAATTTTACATATAATCTTCAATAGGGTTACAAGAGCAAATTAAATTTCTATCACCATATGCGTCATCTACTCTTCTTACAGTAGGCCAAAATTTGTTTTCAGCAATATAGTCTAATGGAAATGCAGCTTGTTTTCTAGTATATGGAAAATTCCATTCATCTGCTGTAAGCATTTCTTGTGTATGAGGTGCATTCTTAAGAGGATTGTTTGTGTCCTCTTTTGTAGCACTATCAATTTCTGAACGAATGGCAATCATTGCATCACAAAAACGGTCTAGTTCTGCTAAACTTTCAGATTCTGTTGGCTCTATCATCATTGTTCCATTTACTGGGAAAGATACAGTAGGTGCATGAAAACCGTAGTCTATTAAACGTTTTGCAATATCTACGACTTCAATTCCGTTTTGTTTAAAATCTCTACAATCTATAATCATTTCATGAGCTGCTCTTCCTTTTTCTCCAGTATAGAGTGTGTCATAATGTCCATTTAAACGTTCTTTAATGTAATTCGCGTTTAAAATAGCATTTTTTGTAGCATTAGTTAATCCTCTAAAACCAAGCATTGTAATGTATCCGTAAGAGATTAAACAAGCCAGAGAAGAGCCCCAAGGAGCTGCAGAAATTCCGGTTATTGCTTTTTCTCCTCCAGTACTAATTATAGGGTTTGTTGGTAAAAATGGAACCAACTGTGAAGCCACACAAATTGGGCCTACACCTGGTCCACCTCCTCCATGAGGTATTGCAAATGTTTTGTGTAAATTTAAATGACATACATCTGCACCAATTGCAGCAGGGTTTGTTAACCCTACTTGAGCATTCATATTTGCACCATCCATGTAAACCTGTCCACCATGATCATGAATAATTTTTGTGATTTCTTGAATTTCACTCTCAAAAACACCATGGGTAGATGGGTAGGTAACCATCAATGCCGCTAAATTATCTGAATGTTTTTCTGCTTTTTCACGTAAATCATCAACATCAATATTTCCATTTTCTGCAGTTTTAGTTACAATTACTTTCATGCCTGCCATTACAGCAGAGGCAGGGTTTGTACCATGAGCAGAAGCTGGAATAATACAAATATTTCTATGAGAATCTCCTCTAGATTGATGGTAAGCTCTAATGGTCATTAAGCCTGCAAATTCTCCTTGTGCTCCAGAATTTGGCTGTAGCGAGGTACCTGAAAAACCAGTAATTATATTTAACTGATGTTCTAGTTTTTTTAATACTTCTTGATAGCCTTCTGCTTGATTTAAAGGAACAAAAGGATGTATGTTACCCCATTGAGGATTACTTAAAGGAAGCATCTCTGAAGCTGCATTTAATTTCATTGTACAAGATCCTAAAGAAATCATAGAATGATTTAAAGCCAAGTCTTTACGCTCTAATTTTTTGATATAACGCATCATGTCGGTTTCTGATTGATACGTATTAAAAATTTCATTATCTAAAAATGAAGTTTTTCTAACCACATTTTCTTCAATTACTTCAAAATCTGAATGAAAAGGTTCTTGTGTTAAAATTCTAGAAAAGCTGTCGTAATTTTCTTCTTTTACAGGATTTGGGCGTTTTTTTAACTGACCAAACAAGGTAAATAAGTTCATTAAATCTTTTTCTGTAGTGGCTTCATTTATGGAAAGTGAAACTAAATTTTCAGAAACATAGTTAAAATTCACCTTAAATGATTCTGCTACAGGCTTTAGTTTTGCTTCTTCTATTTCTATTAATAATGTATCAAAGTAAGAAGTATTTAATTGCTTAAAACCTGCTTTTTCTAGGTAATCCGCAACTAATTTTGTTTTATTATGAACAGTATCTGCAATGTATTGTATGCCCTCTTTTCCGTGGTAAACGGCATACATACCTGCCATAACTGCTAATAATACCTGAGCAGTACAAATATTAGATGTAGCTCTTTCTCTTTTTATATGTTGCTCTCTAGTTTGCAATGCCATTCTTAAAGCACGCTTACCATTCATATCTTTTGTTACACCAATAATTCTTCCTGGTATACTTCTTTTATAAGCTTCTTTGGTAGCAAAAAATGCAGCATGAGGTCCACCATAGCCTAAGGGAATTCCAAAACGTTGTGTTGTACCAACTACAACAGATGCACCAAATTCTCCAGGTGCTTTAAGTTTTACTAGAGATAGAATATCTGCTGATACTGCTACTTTGATTTGATTATCATTCGCTTTTGCAACAAACTCTTCGTAATCAAAAATTTGACCTAATTTTCCTGGGTATTGTAAAATAGCACCAAAGAAATCATCATCAAAAGTAAAGTTTTCATGATTTCCGACAACCAATTCTATTCCAATAGGGGTAGATCTAGTTTGTAAAAGAGAGAGTGTTTGAGGTAAAATCTCTTCAGAAACAAAGAATTTATTTGCTCCCGCTTTTTTCTTAGCTCTTTCTCTAACATCAAAAAGTAAAGCCATTGCTTCAGCAGCAGCAGTACTTTCATCAAGTAATGAGGCATTAGCAAGTTCCATACCTGTTAAATCACAAACCATGGTTTGGAAGTTTAGCAATGCTTCTAGACGCCCTTGAGCAATTTCTGCTTGATAGGGTGTGTAGGCTGTATACCAACCTGGGTTTTCTAATATGTTACGTTGTATAACACTTGGAACTATTGCTTCATGATACCCTAAGCCTATGTAGCTTTTAAAAACTTTATTTTTTTCAGAAAGTTCTTTAATGTGAGACAAATACTCATATTCATTCATAGCAGGTGCTAAGTCTAAATCGTTTTTTAAACGAATATTATCTGGCACAGTTTCATTAATTAATTGTTCTAAGCTATCTGCATGAATAGCTTTTAACATATTCTCTTGTTCCTTTTTGTTAGGACCAATGTGTCTTAATTGAAACGAATTCGTATTCATTAAATAAAGTTTTATTTAGATAATTTTCAATAAATTCGAAGCGAATTAAATAATGAAAATTAACTCGATTTTTAAAAGTACAAAAATAAGGATTCTACAGGGTATAAAATTGATATTTTCAGAACAAATAACGTTAATTATTAACTAAATAATAATCTTATTAACAGAAGCACTATTTTTATACAATGAAGTCTATTAAAAATATCGTTGATTTTTACATAAACTCTAGTGTTCATGTAGCTTTTGCAGTTTTTTCTTTTGTTAGAATAACTGAAATTTATTTTCAGTTACCTTTTCAGAAAAATCTAAATTTTTTTATTTTTTTTGCCACAATTACAGGGTATAATTTTGTGAAATATGCTGGAGTTGCAAAACTGCATCATAGAAGCTTAACAAACAGTTTAAAAATCATTCAATTTTTTTCATTTTTTTGTTTTTTATTCATGTGCTATTTTGCCGCTCAAATTCAGATCGAAATACTTTTATATTCTGTACCTTTTTATTGTTTAACACTTTTGTATGCGATTCCATTTTTAAGTGGGTTTTCTAAAAATTTAAGAGAGATAAGTTATTTAAAGATTATAATTGTAGCGTTAGTCTGGGTAGGTTTCACTTTTATTATACCTCTTTTAAATACGTCTACTCCTTTTGGGATAAAATCAGTCCTTTTAGGGATACAGCGATTTTTATTGGTGATTGTTTTATTACTTCCATTTGATATTAGAGATGTAAAATATGATGCAATTTCCCTTCAAACTATACCAAAGAAAATAGGAGTATTAAAAACAAAACAATTAGGGGTTTTACTTTTAGTTATTTGCTGTATTTTGGAGTATTTAGCAGTAGAAACAAACTCTTTGTATTTGCCTTTTCTTTTGTTTTTTGTCATGATTATTGTTTTTCTAATTCGATCAAAAATGGATCAAAGTAAATACTACAGTTCTTTTTGGGTAGAGTCTCTCCCTATATTTTGGTGGTTATTTCTTTTAGGATTTCTCAATTTTTAATCAATTAGACCTTTGTTTTTTAGATTTTTCATTAAATAAAGTCATTTTTAAATTGATATCATAAATATAGTTTTAGATTATTTGTATTCACGCTTTAATTTGTAGATTTACTGTCTAAAATTCAACTTAGAATACCAAATAATGACCACTACAAAAAGAAACTATATTTTCGATTTTGATAGCACTTTAACTCGAGTAGAGGCCTTAGATGTTTTAGCGGAAATTACGTTAGAAAAAAATCCTAATAAAACCGAAATTATTCAAGAAATTATAGATATCACCAACCTTGGTATTGATGGAGAAATTTCTTTTACAGAGTCTTTAGATCGTAGAATTAAATTATTAAATGCAAATAAGGTAGATTTATCAAAACTTATTACAAATTTAAAAAAACAAGTGTCTTCTTCTATAGAACGAAATAAGGAGTTTTTTGAGTTATACGCTGATGATATTTATGTGATTTCATGTGGGTTTAAAGAATTTATAGATCCTATTGTTAGTGAATATAATATTCCTTCAGAACGTGTTTTTGCAAATACTTTTGTTTATGGAGATGAGGGAAAAATTATAGGTTTTGATGCAAAAAATCCATTATCGAAACACAACGGAAAAATTCAGTGTTTAAAAGACATGAATTTAGTTGGAGAAATACAAGTAATAGGAGATGGCTATAGTGATTATGTAACAAGAGAGGCTGGTGTTGCTGATAAATTTTTTGCTTACACAGAAAATGTTTCTAGAGCTAAAACAACACAAAATGCTGATTATATAGCGCCCAATTTAGATGAATTTTTATATATAAACGATTTGACACGAAATATATCTTACCCAAAAAATAGAATTAAAATTCTACTTCTAGAAAATGTACATTCAGATGCCTTTGAAAAACTTTCAAAAGATGGTTTTTCTGTAGAAACTGTTTCTAAAAGTTTGTCTGAAGAAGAATTAATTGAAAAAATTAAAGACGTACACGTTTTGGGGATTAGATCTAAAACTAATGTAACTCAAAAAGTTGTTGATGCAGCAGAAAAGTTAATGGTAGTTAGCGCATTTTGTATTGGAACCAAACAAATTAATTTAGAAGCTTGCAAAGAAAAAGGAATCGTTGTTTTTAACGCACCATATAGTAATACGCGCTCTGTTGTTGAATTAGCAATTGGAGAAATAATTATGTTAATGCGTTCTGTTTTTCAAAGAAGCACAGAAATTCATAATGGGCAATGGAGAAAAACAGCAGAAGGTTCTAGAGAAGTCCGTGGTAAAAAATTAGGAATTGTTGGTTATGGTAACATAGGTTCTCAACTGTCTATATTAGCAGAAGCTTTAGGGATGGATGTGTACTATTATGATGTAGAAGATAAGTTAGCCTTAGGTAATGCAACCAAACTAGACACATTAAAAGAATTATTGGCTATTTCTGATGTAGTAAGTTTACACGTAGATGATAATGCAGCAAACAAAAACTTTTTTGGAGAAAAAGAAATCTCTCAAATGAAAGATGGTGCTCACTTAGTGAATTTATCAAGAGGATTTGTAGTAGATATTCCAGCTTTAGTAGTGGCATTAAAAAACGGAAAACTGGCTGGTACTGCAGTAGATGTGTATCCTGAGGAACCTAGAAAAAACGGTGAATTTTATACTGAATTAAAAGGGATTCATAATGTTATTCTTACCCCACATGTTGGTGGAAGTACAGAAGAAGCACAAAGGGATATTGCAGATTTTGTCCCTAATAAAATTATGGCATACATTAATTCTGGTAATACAGTAGATGCAGTTAATTTCCCAAATATAAGATTGCCAAGACAAACAGATGCTCATAGATTTTTGCATATACATAAAAATAAATCTGGAGTGATGGCTAAGATTAATGAAATTTTAGCACAATATGATTTAAATATTACAGGACAATATTTATCTACAGACCCAAAAGTAGGGTATGTAATTACAGATCTAGATAAAAAGTATAACAAAGAAGTTATAGATAAGTTGCGAAATATAGAAGGTACTATAAAGTTCAGAGTACTCTACTAAGATGTAAAAAGCCTCTCATTTTTGAGAGGCTTCTTTTATAATTTCATGCGCTCTTTTAACTCGATAATATTTTTATCTTTTACACCTAAATAACGTCTACTACCTAAATACCTTTTTTTATTAAAATCGTCATATAGTGGATTTTGTTTATCCATAGAACTTATATGTACATTTCCAGAAGCATGTATAAATTCCATTTTATCATTACCCAACCATATACCTACATGTACAACTTTTTGTTTTTTATTAGCAGCAGCTCTAGTTCCAAAAAATAGTAAATCCCCTTTTTGTAGATTCTTAAAATTTAAATCATAGTCTACTATTGTGCCTCCATTAATTTGTTGAGAAGCATCTCTAGGAATTACAAAACCATTTAGTAAATAGGTCATTTTTGTAAAACCACTGCAATCCATTCCTTTACTAGAGGTACCACCCCATAAATAAGGAAATCCTAGCATGGATTTTGCTGTTTTTTCTATACTTTCTTGTGTTGCTACATTGTTTTTTAACCAATCTTTTAGCAGAATTGCTTCGCTTTTTTTTATGTATCCTTTTCGTTGATCTGGGTACTCTACTTTATAGGTTTTTTGGTCTTCAGATAGGTATTTTAAAACCCCTCCTAGAGTGATGTCTGAAATAATATTTTGGTCAAGGTGCTTATGCTCATATACAAAACCTGCTGTGTTTGTATAAATGATTTTTTTTGAATTAGACCAAACGTCAAGTAGCTCTTTACGCATAGGGTAAATTCCACCCTTATCAACCCAAGATATGTAGCCATCTGGTGTTTGTATTCTGTAGAAATCTCCTTGCTTATCTAGTATTTTTGATAGTGTTCCAAGAAGAGCTTGCGAACCTAACTCTGCAGAGTGTTTAGGTTTAGATCTAATGTTTATTACTGAATTATTTGCAATTGCATATTTCTTATCTCCAACTTTACTATCTGGTAAAATTCGAGTTTGATCTATAAGATTAAGGCCTAAATTCTTTAAGCTATCCAATAAAGTTTGATGTGCTAATGTAGAATTAGTTTCTCCCTTAATTGTTACTTTTTCATTTTTTAAATCAAAGTTAATGTCATAGATATTTACTCTTTTATCGGGTGCAAAATGTGCCTCAATACCTTCATTAATTGAAATTATTTTATTTTTTAAAAGTGAATGATCTTTGCAGGATATGACTAAGATCATAACAAAAAGTAATAAATGTTTTTGAAGCTTCATAGTTGGTATCATTATAATAATAGCATAAATATAGTAATTTAATACTTCAAAAATAGCAATATAAAAGAGATTGTTTATCTTTGAGAATAACCTATATAAAAGATGAATGCAATATAAAAATACCTTAGAGTTTGCTAAAGAATTAGATCAAAAAGATAAATTAGCATTTTATAGAAATCAATTTTACATACCTAAAGATAAAGCTGGGAATAATTGGTTGTATTTTACAGGAAATTCATTAGGATTACAACCTAAAAAAGCGAAAGAATATATTGATATAGAATTAAAGGATTGGGCAGAAAAAGGAGTAGAAGGTCATTTTGACGGACAAAATCCTTGGGTAACCTATCCTGAGTCTTTATCACCTATGATGGCAAAAGTTGTTGGAGCGAAACCTTCTGAGGTGATCATAATGGATACACTTACTGCGAACCTTCATTTTTTGATGGTTTCATTTTATAGACCTACTAAAAAGCGGTATAAAATATTGATAGAGAGCGATGCTTTTCCATCAGATAGATATGCTGTGCAATCTCAATTAAAGTTTCATGGTTATTCAGAAGAGGATTTAATTTATTGGTCACCACCAAAAGGAAAAGACCTTTTAGAAATGGATGATTTAGAAAAAATTTTAGCAGCTCAAGGTAACCAAATTGCCTTGGTGTTAATAGGGGGTGTAAATTATTATACAGGACAACGTTTCGATTTTAAAAAAATAGCGGAATTAGGCCATGCTAAAGGTTGTGTTGTAGGCATAGACTTAGCTCATGGTGTTGGTAATATAAAGGCAAACTTACACGATTCAGGAGTAGATTTTGCAGCTTGGTGTACCTATAAATATTTAAATTCTGGGCCAGGAAGCTTGTCAGGAATTTTTGTTCATGAGAAGCATTCTTATAATACTTCTTTACCTCGTTTTGCAGGTTGGTGGAATCATAATAAAGACACACGATTTAATATGCGTTTGCCTTTTGATGTGATGTCTGGGGCAGAGGGGTGGCAATTAAGTAACCCTCCAATTTTAGCAATGGCACCTATCAAAGCTTCTTTAGAAATGTTTGAAGAAGTGGGTATGGAAGCTTTAAGAGAAAAGTCTATAAAATTAACAGGTTTTATGGAGTATCTTTTTCAAGAATTGGGATCTGAAGCAGTTTCAATTATAACACCTAAAAATCCGGAAGAAAGAGGCTGTCAATTGTCAATACAAGTAAAAAAAGCTACTAAAAGTTTGCATCAAAAGTTAATGGATAAACATGTAATAACAGATTGGCGAGAACCCAACGTAATTAGATGTGCACCAACACCTATGTATAATACCTATCAAGACGTTTATAATATGGTTTTAATTTTAAAAGATATTCTTAAAGATTATTAATTTTTTACGCAACTCTATGAATAAAGAAGATAAAATTTTAATTGTAGGTGCTGGGTTATGTGGAAGTTTATTGGCACTGCGTTTGGCACAAAGAGGTTTTAAAATACATTTATTTGAAAGTAGACCAGATTTACGTAAAGTAGATATATCTGCTGGTAGATCAATAAATTTAGCGCTATCTGATAGAGGTTTAAAAGGTTTAAATTTATGTGGCCTTGCTAATGAGGTGCAATCTATCTGTATACCAATGTATGGCAGACAAGTGCATGATCTTACAGGGAAAACATTCGATTCTAAATACTCAGGAAGAGAAGAGGAATGTATAAATTCAATTTCTAGAAGAGATTTAAATGCCCTTTTATTAAATAAGGTAGAAGCGCATGAAAATGTATCAATATATTTTAATAAAAAATGTACTCATATAGATATAGAAAATACAAGCATTCAATTTTATGATTATGAGACCAAAGCAACAGCATTAATAAAAGGAGACGTTATCTTTGGAGCAGATGGAGCTGGGTCAATTTTAAGAAAACAATATATTTCTGAACAAAAATTTTTATTTAGCTATGCTCAAAATTATTTAAAACATGGCTATAAAGAATTAGAGATTCCTGCAGGTAAAAATGTCGAGCATCAGTTGAGTAAATCTCACTTGCATATTTGGCCAAGAGGAGAGTATATGCTTATTGCCTTACCTAATATGAATGGTAGCTTTACAGTTACTTTATTTTTAAGTAATAGTGAGGGTGTTTATAATTTTGAAAATTTAACTTCAGAAGAAAAAATTACTACATTTTTTAAAGATCAATTTCCTGATGCTTTAGCTTTAATATCAAATATAAAAGAAGAGTTTGTAAAGAATCCTACTGGTTATTTAGGAACAGTAAAATGTTCTCCATGGAGCTACAAAAATAAAACTCTTTTAATAGGTGATGCATCTCATGCCATAGTTCCTTTTTATGGCCAAGGAATGAATGCGTCTTTTGAAGATGTTTTGGTTTTTGATAGTATTTTAGATCAAAATCTAAACTCTTGGCAAGATACTTTTATCGCTTTTGAAAAAAAGCGCAAAAAAGATACAGATGCAATTGCTGACTTAGCTGTAGATAATTTTCACGAAATGAAAGATCATGTAGCCAATCCACTTTTTAAAGAAAAAAGAAAAATAGAAATGGATTTGGAAAAACATTTTCCTAAAGAATATTTTTCAAAGTATGCTTTAGTTACTTTTAGAGATGATATTCCTTATTATGAAGCAATGAAAAAAGGAAGAGCGCAAGATAAAGCATTGCTAAACTTAATTGCAGATCAGAAAATTAATACACATTTACATATGAATCAGCAGGAGTTAAAAAATATTTTAGATAAAATAAAAGCTCAAACAAATACAATTTTACAAGAAGATAAAATTGCTGGTTTATAGTTGTTAAAACACAATAAAAGATGAATTTAGTACAGCCTTTAAATTTTAAAAAATGGATAGATGAACACCGTCATTTATTAAAACCTCCCATAGGCAATAAACAAGTTTGGGATAATGGGGCATACATAGTTATGGTTGTTGGGGGGCCAAATCATAGAAAAGATTTCCATTATAACGAAACTCCAGAATTTTTTTATCAATTAGAGGGTGATATGATTTTAAATATCATTGATGATGAAGGACAACAGATAGCTGTTGAAATTAATGAAGGTGATATTTATTTGTTGCCAAGTAAAGTGCCTCATTCTCCTCAAAGAAAAGAAAATACTGTAGGTTTAGTAATTGAGTATCCTAGAGCTAAAGGCATGTTAGATGCTTTAGAATGGTATTGTGAAAACTGTGGTCATCAATTGTATAGAGAACAATTTTTATTGGATAATATAGAAACAGATATGCCTAAAATTTTTGAAACATTTTATTCAAATCAACAAAAATGTACCTGCGATAATTGTGGTACTGTTATGAAAGCTCCATTAAAAATAAGTTAAATGAATAGAAAAACTTTTTTACAAAAAAGTTTCTATTCTGCAGTAGGTTTATCTGTAGCTACTGGATTTTATTCATGGCAAATAGAACCCTTTTGGTTAGAATTTGTAAAATTTAAAATGCCAATTAAAAAATTACCAGCACATTTGGTAGGTAAAACAGTAATGCAAATTAGCGATATTCATGTGGGTAATAAGTTTGATTATAATTACTTAATTGAGTCATTCCAAAAAGCGCAAGCTTACAATCCAGATTTTGTGGTTTATACTGGAGATTTTATTGATTATGAAGATCAACATCAATTTTTACAATTAAAAGAAGTTTTTCAATACGCTGTAAAAGGGACATTAGGTACTTTAGGAGTTTTAGAGAATCATGATTACGGAAAAGATTGGGTAGAAGTAGGCGTTGCTAATTCTGTTATCTCTATTTTAGAACAGCAACAAATTAAACTATTAAGAAATGAAGAGGTAGCAATACAAGGGTTACATTTTATAGGGATTGATGATTATTGGGGTTTACATTTTAATCCTAAAAAAGCAACAAAAAAATTTAATAAAGACTTACCTTATATTGCTTTATGTCACAATCCAGATGTTTGTGATTTAGAGGTTTGTAACGGATACAATAGTTGGATTTTAAGTGGGCATACTCATGGAGGGCAAGTAAAACCACCTTTTTTAAAACCACCAATTCTACCAGTAAAAAACAAAAGGTATTCTTCAGGGAAAATAGATTTAGATAATGGTAGAACACTCTATATTAATAGAGCATTAGGGTGTTTGCATCAAGTAAGATTTAATGTAAGACCAGAGATTACTATTTTTGAATTAGAAAATGCTTAATATTTTAATAGGACTATTTATACAAATTTAATTTTTTAAAACCACCATGTCTACAAGAAAACTAAGAATTAATGGCCATTCACATTTGTTGCCGTATCCAGAAGAGATTCCGCAATTTATGAAAGAAAAAGAAATTTTTTGGGTAGACGATGAACGCAAACATATGTTGCAGAAGGGCTGGAAAAGACCAGTAACACATTCTAGTTTTTTCTTAGATGAAAAATTATTATGGATGGAAAAAAATAAAATAGATCATGCTGTGGTATTAAACTTATCACAGTTGTATGGTAATGGTTTGCGTTTAGAGGAAATGAAAAAAGCATTACGATTTCAAAATGATTTTAACGCAAAAGTGCAAAAAAATCATCCCGATAAATTTACCTGTGGTTTTGTGGTTCATCCTGGGTTTATTTATGGTGCACTATACGAAATGGAAAGGTGTATAGAAGAGTTGGATTTAAAAGTATTGTGTTTGCCTACACATTTTATGGATTCGATAGGGCAATGGAGGTGTGTTTTTGATGAAGAAAACGATCGTATTTTTGAGTTAGCAGATAAGTACAAATTAGCAATTGAAATTCATCCTTATGATGGAGATAAAATGATAAAATTAGAAAATACCAATTGGCGGTTTCATTTAATTTGGATGCTAGCTCAATGTGGTGATGCATATCATTTCTATACACTTAATGGTATGCAAGAACGTTTTCCAAATATTAGAACATGTTTTGCTCATGGAGGTCAGTTAGCTCAAATGAATCTAGGGAGAAGAATACAAGGTTTTGATGGAAGACCAGATCTATTTGAAGGAAAACATCACCCTAGAAAAGCAGTTGGGCACAAAAACATATTTTTTGACACTTTGGTACATGATACAGATTCTTTAAAATTAATGTTTCAAAGACAAGGAACAAGTCAAGTTTTAATGGGTTTAGATGACCCTTATCCTTTAGGGGAAATGGAAAGTGATAAACAATCTTCTTATCCAGGTAAAATTTTAGATTTAGCAATAGATAAAAAAATTATTTCTGAACAAGAAAAAAATGAAATCTGGGAGGATAATGTACTTCAATGGATTTTTGGTGACGATACTATTGCTAAAGAAAATTTAATCCAAAAGATTATTTCATAAACTACTCTAAAAACTAGTTAAGTTCAATTTTTATAGTTGTATTGGTATTTAATAAAAAAGTTGCTTCTTTAAATGATGGAGGCCCCATAAAACCTTTTGCTTTATTAGAAAATCCATAAGGTTCACTTGGAATGCCAAACATTTTAGTATCTATTTTTCCGTTATTATTTTCATCATGATAAGAATAAGCAGCATAATTTCCTTTTTTTAAATTTTTAAAATGGATAAATGCTTTTCCATCTTTAAAAGTTGAGGTTTTACCTAAGGTTTCATTTGTTTTTTTTAAAAAATCCTTAGCATTATCCGCAAGCGCTAAGAATACTTTTCCTTTGTTTTTTTTAATACCAGATATCTCAACAGTTAAGCTAAAAGTTTCATCTTGAGCATGTACACTAAAAAAACTTGTAATGAATAATAAACAAAGTATAACGCTATATTTCATGATTTTTAATTTAATCTAGATATAAAAATAAATGAATCATTTTTATTTTAATTTAATGTTTCGTTAAAAGATTTTTTGATGCTAGCAATACTTTTATCAGAATTTATATAAGTATCGATTAATTCTCTTTTTAAGAAATCAGGATTGTAGTTGTAATACTGAGTCCATTTATCACTTTTTAATAGTTTGTTTATTTCTTTTACTTTACGCTGTGCTTCAGCATAATTGTAAGGTTTAAAACTTAGTTCCTTTGTATTAGAAGTTATTTTTGCCTTACTTTTCCCATAGTCTACTTCTATAAAGAAAATATTTTCTGAAGACTTTATTGGAATAAAATCAGTCCACTTTGCAAATCCGATTACTGTTTTCTGATTTTTATAAGAAGTGTTTTTTAAGAGTTTCCATCTACAAGTTGCAACTCTACCCCAATGATTAGATTTACGATACACCCCATTAGCGGTGTAATAATATTCACTTTCTGATTTACTTTTGTAATTAGTTGTTTTTGGAAAATTAAATACTTCTACATGTTCAAATTCGCAAAAAGTATACTTAAAAAAGTTATGAGGGCCATATTTTTTTAACGCTGCCATCTCTTAAATAGCTAACTTTCGCGATAACTCTCTTTCGAAGCCTTCTATAAAAATTGTATCATTTGTAAATTTAGCTTTCGCAAAAGCAGAAGTTTTTTCAGTATCTACCATGCCTTTAAACGTTAGGTAGTGTACATTGTTTTTAAAGGCATAAGCACCTGCATGGTTATGACCATTAAAAAAGAACTTTACATTAGAATACTGATTTATAATGCTTAAGAACTGAGTTCTGTTCCAAATATTATGCTCATCTATCGGGAATATCGGAAAATGGCAGTAAAAACCTACTTTCTGGTTTTCATTTACAGCTTTATCAAGTTCTAATTTAATCCAATTTAGTTGTATGTTACTTAATCCACCATTCCATTTCTTTAGGTAAGGTAAATCTTGCTCTTTTAAGGATAGAAATAAGGAATCTGTTTGTTGCTTTTTTACCTCATTAGCTGCTGCATAAAAACTTAAATCATTTCCATCTAAGACAATAAACCTCCAATTGTTTTCTACAAAACTATAGTACCTTTTTTTTAGTTTTAATTTTTCTAGAACCTTTTCTTTTTCATCCTCTTCTACTTCAAAATCATGATTTCCTAAAACATGATATGTTTTAGAATTTAAGGTGTTCCATATGGGTAAAATGCTATCAAAACTACTACTGTTTTTATCGATGAAGTCTCCTAAATGAATAGTGTATTTTAGTGTGTCTTTATTCATTTTTTTTACTGCGTTTTGTAGTCTTAAGGGAGATTTTTTGTAAAATCGATTCCATTTTACGTCACAATCGCAATACTGACAATCAGAAATAATTCCTATTTTAAATTCAGAGGTATCTTTAAATGTACATGAGGTGATTAAGTAAAATATGGTAAAAAGTATATAGCTATTTTTCATAGTTTCAAAAATAAATAAAACGATTTATTTATTACTAAAAAACGCAATCAACTTAATGATTGCGTTTTAGGTATATATAGACTCTAAATACTAATATTTAGATGGACTGTCTATTTTACTTCTTCAAAATCCACATCTTCTACATTGTCTCCTTGATCTGTGTTTGCCTCTGGTTGCCCTTGTGCGTCTGCACCTGGATTAGCACCTTCAGCACCACCTTGCGCTGCGTACATTTCTTCAGAAGCAGCTTTCCAAGCTTCATTTATCTTTTCCATTGCAGCATCAATTTGTGTAAGGTCTTTAGATTCATGAGCAGCTTTCAATTCAACTAATGCAGCTTCAATAGGATCTTTTTTATCAGCAGATAATTTTTCTCCAAACTCTTTTAATTGTTTTTCTGTTTGAAAAATCATAGAATCTGCTCCATTTATTTTTTCTGCAGTTTCTTTTGCAACTTTATCAGCATCAGCATTTGCTTCAGCCTCTTGTCTCATTTTCTCAATTTCTTCTTCAGATAAACCAGAGGATGCTTCAATTCTAATTTCATGAGATTTGTTTGTTCCTTTGTCTAAAGCAGATACTTTAATGATACCATTAGCATCAATATCAAAAGTTACTTCAATTTGAGGAACACCTCTTTGTGCTGGTGGTAATCCATCTAAATGAAAGCGACCAATAGTGTTGTTGTCTGCGGCCATTGCTCTTTCACCTTGTAAAACATGAATTTCTACAGAAGGTTGGTTGTCTACTGCTGTAGAAAATACTTGAGATTTTTTTGTTGGAATGGTTGTGTTTGCATCAATTAATTTAGTGAAGACATTACCCATTGTTTCAATTCCTAAAGATAAAGGAGTAACGTCTAAAAGTAATACATCTTTTACATCTCCAGATAACACACCACCTTGTATAGCTGCTCCAAGAGATACAACTTCATCAGGATTTACCCCTTTACTTGGAGCTTTTCCAAAAAACTTTTCTACTGCTTCTTGTATAGCAGGTATTCTTGTAGAACCTCCAACTAAAATAATTTCATCTATTTCTGAAGTTGATAAATCTGCATTTTTTAAAGCAGTTTTACAAGGTTCAATTGTTCTTTTTACCAAATCATCTATTAATTGTTCAAACTTAGATCTAGATAGTGTTCTAACTAAGTGTTTTGGTCCGCTTGCAGTAGCTGTAACGTAAGGTAAGTTTATTTCTGTTGAAGCAGAACTAGACAATTCTATTTTAGCTTTTTCTGCAGCTTCTTTTAAACGTTGTAACGCCATAGGATCTTTACGAAGATCCATATTCTCATCTGCTTGAAATTCGTCTGCTAACCAGTTGATAATTTTTTCATCAACATCGTCTCCACCTAAATGTGTGTCTCCATCTGTAGCTAAAACTTCAAAAACACCATCTCCTAATTCTAAGATAGATACATCATGAGTACCACCACCAAAGTCAAAAACAACAATTTTTTTATCATCGTTAGCTTTATCCATACCATAGGCTAATGCAGCTGCAGTTGGTTCATTAATAATTCTTTCTACTTTTAAACCTGCTATTTCACCAGCTTCTTTAGTTGCTTGTCTTTGCGCATCATTAAAATATGCAGGTACTGTAATTACTGCTTGGGTAACATCTGAACCTAAATAGTCTTCAGCTGTTTTTTTCATTTTTTGTAATACCATTGCAGAAATTTCTTGAGGTGTGTACAAACGTCCATCAATATCTACTCTTGGTGTATCGTTATCTCCTTTTACTACTTTATATGGTACTCTCTGTACTTCTTTTGAAGAGTCAGAAAATTTATTACCCATAAAACGTTTTATAGAATATACAGTCTTTGTTGGGTTTGTTACAGCTTGTCTTTTTGCAGGGTCACCAATTTTACGTTCGCCTCCTTCTACAAAAGCCACAATAGATGGTGTTGTTCTTTTTCCTTCAGCATTAGGAATTACAACTGGTTCATTTCCTTCCATAACAGAAACACACGAATTTGTTGTTCCTAAGTCAATCCCTATAATTTTACTCATAATTTTTATTTTTATTAAATGTTGTTCTCAATTTTCAATAACAATTAGTCAAAGGCTATGCCAACTGTATATTCCTTATAAAATGTCAGTTTTTTTTTACACGCTACTGTTTTATTATGACAAGATGACATAACTCGAATCTTTTACATTCAAATAACACACCGCATTCACTATAAATTTCTTATATTTGAGTACTTCCCTCATTATTTATTAACCCTTTATCAAAAAACAAATGAGTAAACTACAAGAAAAAGTCATGCTGTATCAAAAATTTATGGATGACAGAGATTTAAGTGTGAATTTAGAATTATTAACGGCAGTTACAAAAGGTTTAGGACCCTCTATTTATAAGGCAGATGCTGAAACTGTATCAGGGTCAGATAGTAAAGAATTAGCGACTGTGAAAAATAATTTTTTAATTAAAAAGTTGGGGCTTTCAGATAATGATGCTTTAGACGCTGGAATTGAAGAAGTGATGCACACAATTGGAAAATCTGAACGAAAAAAATACAGAGCAGTCGTTTATTACCTATTGGTAAAAAAGTTTGGGAAAGAATCTATTTATAATTTATAGTTAAATTTATTTTAATAATATCAAAAAAATCTAGCTCAATCGGCTAGATTTTTTACATTTACCTTAAAATATATTAAAATATTTAGGAATGTCTCAATTTATAAGTGTTTTTGATATGCTAAAGATTGGTATTGGGCCATCTAGCTCTCATACTTTAGGTCCGTGGAGAGCAGCACAGACTTGGATACAAAAAGTAAAAAAGCAGCAATTATTTAATGATTTTGATGAGATAAAAGTAGACCTATATGGCTCACTTTCTTTAACCGGAAAAGGGCATGCTACAGATTTAGCAATTCTTTTAGGCTTAAGTGAAGCAGATCCAGAATATATTCCAATAGAGGATATTTTTATCATAGTTGAAAGAATTAATACCCAACAGGAAATTTTATTTAAAGGCGGAAAAAGAATTCCTTTTTTTAAAGAATCGATACAATTTAATAAGGTTTTCTTACCCTTTCATGCAAATGGAATTACATTTAGAGGTTTCTTAAAAGGAGAAGAGGTTTCTTCAGAAACATATTACTCTATTGGAGGTGGTTTTATCGTTCAAGAAAATAATGTGCTTGAAGATGAAATAGAAATTAATAAAAAAAACTTTCCTTATCCTATAAATAGAGCAATTCAATTGGAAGAATATTGTGAAAGAGATCAACTAAATATTTCAGATATTGTTTTACAAAATGAATTAGAACTAAAAACTGCAAATAAAATTGACTTTGAGTTAGGTAGAATATGGGACACCATGTTAGAGTGTATGTATATTGGATGTCATTCGCAAGGCAATTTGCCAGGTGGTTTAAATGTTAAACGAAGAGCCTTTGGAACACATCAAAAATTAATTAAAGAAACAAAATATGCAAATCCACAAGAATGGATTACTGCGATACGAAGTTCTGAAGTTAAATTTAGAGAAATATTAAAATGGGTAAGTTGTTTTGCTTTATCAGTTAATGAGGTAAACGCTTCTTTAGGTAGGGTAGTGACTGCACCAACAAATGGAAGTGCTGGTGTAATTCCGGCAGTTTTAATGTACTATTTAGTCATAGAGAATCATTCAGCAGATTTTGAGCATATAAAAAATTTTTTATTAGTTGCTGGAGAGATAGGGAGTATATTTAAGAAAAACGCAACTATTTCTGCTGCTATGGGTGGTTGTCAAGCAGAAATAGGTGTTTCTTCAGCTATGGCTGCAGGTGCATTAACTGAATTATTAGGGGGCACACCTGCACAATGTTTGTGTGCAGCAGAGATAGCCATGGAACATCATTTAGGTTTAACTTGCGATCCTATAGGAGGTTTAGTCCAAGTTCCATGTATAGAGAGAAACTCTATGGGTGCCATAAAAGCAATACATGCAGCAGAAATTGCATTAGAAACTAACCCTAAAGAGTCTTTGGTTCATTTAGATAAAGTAGTAGATACTATGTGGGAAACTGCAAAAGATATGAATAAAAATTACAAAGAAACTTCTGAAGGAGGTTTGGCAGTTACGGTTAGAATGGCAGATTGTTAATATAAAAAAAACCCAAAAGCTAAACGCTTTTGGGTTTTAGTGATCGTGTTAACGATTATTATTTTGAGTTTTCAGTAGCCAAAGAATAGATTACTAATCCAAAACCAATTTTGTTAATTGCATCTCCAATGTTGTATACAACGTCAAGATTTAATCCTCCAAAAATACCTTCATACCATCCTGGAGTTCCTGCCATATATCCAATTGGATAGATTACCCATCCTACTAAAACAAACCAACATAAAGCTTTGTGAGCTTTTAATACTGATCCACCAGCTTCTACAGCTAATTTTTTTGCACTTCCTAACCAAATATCGTAAGCAATTGCAAAATATGCAGCCCCAGAAAGTAATCCCCATAACCATGCGTTTGGTCTATCAATTACTTCTCCTACATAACCAGTTACCAACATTATTACAGAAAATAAGATCATTCTCCACATTAATGATTTTTTAGCACCAGCTACTTTTAATATTAAATAGAATTCAACACACATTAATGGAACTGTTAAAATCCAATCTACATATCTAAAAAATGTTGGTGATTCTGCATTAGCAGCCCAATAATCTCTCATGTAAAGATAATGTACAGCAGCGATAAATGTAATTAAACCAGAAACTAGAATAGAAGTTCTCCATTTTTTATCAAAACTGTTCATTGATAAAAAGAAAAATGCTGATGCTGCCATCATTGCCATACATCCTACGAAAAATGTAAAGCCTACATAATCGTCTGGAGCCATTTTAGAAACAGCTAAAAAATTTGTAAAATTCATAATAAAATAATTAAGTTAGTATTAATATTGTTTAACCTTTTTTTATCAAGGTATAACAAACATACAATATAAAAATAATATATTTGCAATATGAAAGATGAAATTTTTACATATTACCAAAATTTTATGATTTTTTTTACATTTTTACTGTTTTGGTTTGGTATTCAATTTGGAGAAATTGTAGAAGATTCATTTGCGTTTTTCCTAGTAATAACAATAGGTATACTTCATGGAGCCAATGACTTATTGATACTTTCTAAAAGAAATTTTTCCTCAAAGAAAAATGTTAATAAAAATTTACTTATTTATCTATTTATGATCACTTTATGTGTGATTTTGTTCTTTTTGAACTCTTTTTTAGCAATAATTACATTTATCATAATTAGTGCGTTTCATTTTGGAGAGGAGCATTTTTCAGAAAAAATAAAACAAAATGGTATTGAACGTTATTTTTATTTTTTTATATATGGATTAATTGTTTTTGGAATGCTTTTTTACAATTCTGAAATACAACTAAAAGAAATAATGATAGATTTGGTAGGTATTTCTTTTAGTCCTTATCTTGTAAAGGTAATTTTACTTATTAGTATTTTATTGTTCTTATTAATGAGTGTTTATTTTTTCCTTAAGAAACAAACTTCTTTAAAAATAGTTGTTAGAGAAATTTTTTATTTAATGTTTCTTTTTTTGGTTTTTAAAACTACCTCTTTAATTTATGGATTTGCTATTTATTTTATTCTTTGGCATTCACTACCTTCTATACTACACCAGGTATTGTATTTATCAGGGGAGGTAAATAAGCAAACGGTTCTGAAATTTGTTAGAAAAGCACTTTTGTTTTGGGTAATTAGTGCCATTGGTATTTTATTACTTTATTTCTTAACACCATCATTAAAGTTTTTTTCTTCTAGCTTATTTGCTGTTTTATTTGCTGTTACAGCACCACATATGTGGGTAATGTCTACTATGAAGTCTACCGTGTAAAAACAAGTTCATTGTTTTTTGACATTTCTTCTGAGAACCTATAATCTTCTATATTAAAGTTTTTTAGTTCTTCTAAGGTGTTTACGTTGTTATCTATAATATAACGTACCATAAGACCTCGCGCTTTTTTAGCATAGGTCATTATCGTTTTATATTCTCCATTCTTAAAATCTTTAAAAATTGGAGTAATCATCGGAACTTTTAAAACTTTTTTAGGAATAACTTTAAAATATTCTGCACTCGCTAAATTAATTAACAATTCGTTTTCTTCCAATTCATTGTTTAAAGCATCTGCTACAGTGTCATCCCAAAACTTGTAGAGGTTTTCTTTAGTTCCTATTTTTAACTTCGTACCCATTTCTAAACGGTAAGGTTGTATTAAATCTAAAGGCTTTAGAATGCCATACAGTCCAGATAAAATTCTAAGTTTATGTTGTAAATCAGGAATTTTTGATGCTTCGATAGTATTTACATTGATTCCCTGAAAAACAGCACCAGTAAATGCATAAATGGCTTGTTTTGCATTTTTTGTTGTGAATGGCAATGTCCAATCTTGATTCCTTTCATAATTCAATCTTGCCAAATCATCAGAAATAGACATCAATGCAGACAATTTTTTCCTAGATAATGTTTTTAGTTTATTATTCAACTTTTTTGATTGATTTAAAAAAATTGGTTCGGTATGTAAATTTGTAGAGACTTTACTTTCGAAATCTAAAGATTTAGCAGGAGAAATAATAATTTTCATGAAATTGGCTTGAAGAAATTTATTTAATGTAAAAATACAAATGATTGGGATAATCATCAAATAGAACTGTTATTTAAATTTGATAAAACTATTTATAAAATTGATTGAATTTTGAGTTTTGATTTTTTTTGCAGTCTATTTAAACTATATCTATTATCTTGGGTCTAAAGAATAGAACCTAACTAAAATACATTGAGAAAAGACGCTGAACTTGTAAAAAAGTTGAAAGATCCTACACTAAAAGACCGTGCTTTTAGTAAGTTGCTTGATGTCTATCAAGAGGGTTTGTACTGGCATATTAGAAAAATTGTTCAAACTCATGAAAATGCAGATGATGTATTACAAAACACCTTTATTAGGATCTATAAAAGTATAGGTAACTTTCAGGAAAAGAGTTCTTTACATACTTGGATGTATAGAATTGCATACAATGAATCTATTCGTTTTTTAGAAAAAAACATTAAGAAAAGTTATCCAGATATTGAAGAGGTTTCAGAATCAAATTTAGCAGTTTTATTTGAAGATGAATATTTTGATGGAAATGATATTCAACGAAAATTAAATACTATTATTGAAGGTTTAAAGGAAAAACAAAAACTAGTTTTTCAAATGAAATATTTTGATAATTTAAGTTTTCGGCAAATTTCTGAAATTTTAGATATATCAGAAAGTACATTAAAATCAACGTATTATACTTGTGTTAAAATAATTGAAGAAAAAATAGTGACATAAATCCAAACTATTTTAAAGAAGTTGGGTCTAATTATTAAATTATGAGAAAATCAAAAGAAAATAACGATAAAAATTGCTTTCTAAAAGAAAGTTTACAAAGTGATATTTCTAAACATCATAAAGATTTTTTAGGAACAGATATTCCTGATAATTATTTTTCTACATTTAAACTTTCTATTTTAAATAAAATTAAATCAGAAAGTGATAAACTTAAATTTTTAAAAGAAGATTTTTCTGATATCAATCAAAATCATAAAGAGTATTTAGGAACTACTATTCCAGAAGGTTATTTTGAAAAATCTAAATTTTCTATTTTAGATAAAATTAAAGAAGAACTACAACCTAAAAAACAACTTTTTTTTTATATGCGTTCTCAATTTAGATATATATCAGCTGCATCTTTAGTTTTTATTTTAAGTCTAACAGTTTGGTTACAAAATTCAAATACACAAGAAGATTTTGATACTCCATATATAGAGTCATTTGCTTTTGAAGATGATGTTTTAATAAAATCTGTATTAATTGATGATAAAGATGTAGATGCATTTGCTGATGCTACCTTATTTGATGAAGTTGTGGTAAAAGCAGAGCTTTCTGAACAAAAATTAGACAATTTAATTTTAAATTCATTAATTTTAGAAGATTCATTATTAGATGATTATATGGATGAAAAGTTCATTGAAACAATTATTTTATAAAAAAATAAAAATTTTTCAAACTATTTTAAAAATGTTGGTTCTAAGTAAATAGAAACAATTAACAATTAAAATTCACATATTATGAAAACTACAATTTCCAAAGACAACGTTTTAAAATCAAGTATTTTATTTTTTACAATTACTGCTTTTGTATTATCCGTTTTATTATTCACTTCATGTTCAGATTCTGAAGGAGTAGAAGTTACTGATGATACATCTTTAATAGAGAAAATTGAAAGCGCTTCAAAAACTTCAGTTGAAGCAGCTAGTTTACCATCAGCAACAGCATCAACTTTTAATGGAGAATTAGCAGATAGTTATATTCAAAAAGTGGATTTAGCACAAGGATTAGGATTTAAAGTATCTATTGGAACTGATGATGTAACAAAGGAAGAAATTGATAGTGATGTTTTTTTTACTATACAAGGAAGACAGCTAATTGATACAAGCGAAAAAAGAACAAGAAGAAGAAAGAAGTGTTTTGAATTTGTTTTTCCTATCGATTTTATAATGCCAGATAATTCATCAATCACTTTAAATAGTAAACAAGACTGGGGGTTAATTAAAACTTGGTATGAAGAAAATCCTGATTTTTCAGTTAGACCAGAAATCGTTTTTCCTATTGATGTAACATTAAAAGAAGATGGTTCTACTCAAACATTAATAGATATTGATGAATTAAAAGCAGTCAAAAATTCTTGTAAGAAAGGAAAAGACAAAAGAAAATGTTTTAAATTAGTATTACCTGTGAGTTTTACTATGGAAGATGGAAGTGTAATAGAAGTTGCTAAAAGAGGTGATTTCATAAAGTTAAGAAGATGGAAAAAACAAAATCCAGATGCTACTGTAAAACCAGCTTTAAATTTCCCTGTAGATATTCAATATAGAGATAAAACTACAGCTACTATTAATGATCAAACTGAATATGAAGCAGCAAAAGAAAGTTGTTCAAATTAATTTGTACTTTAAAAGTTACAGAGCAATACTATTTCTTTTTTGAAATGATATAAATAAAAAAAAATGAAATTAAAAAACATCATATTAACAATTAGCTTTATAGGTTTGATGGTATTTAATACAACTTTTTTTGCTCAAGATTCTAATTATAATCTGATTAAAAAAGAGCTTACTCAAAAGCAAATAGATTTGTTAAAGAAAGAAAGAGAGGTTATGAAAACTAATCGTGAAGCTTTTAAAGCATCTTTAACTCAAGAACAGTTAGCTATTTTAAGAGATAAAACCATTTCTAAATCAGAAATTAGAAAACGTTTGGTAGCTACTTTTTCTAGAAATCAGAAAAGTATGGTTCAAAACCAACAAGTTCGTTTACGTAAAACCAGAGAAAATTTTAGAAAAACATTAACTGGTGAGCAAAGAAAAATGCTTAAAGAACGAATTGATAAAATTAGAAACTCTAAAGACAGAGGAGAATTAAATGATGGTCCAAGAGTAAATAATGCAAATGGAGGAAAGAAAAAACGAAATAGGAGAAACTAGTTTTTTTAGATATATATGATTGATTTATATCAAGGACTAAAAAAAAGTTTAAAAGTTTTTGGGTTGTTATTGTTTTCAATAGCAACCTCTTTTTGTGCTTATGCACAAGAAGATAATTTAGATGGTTTACTTGATGAACTTTTTTTTAATGATCAACAGTTTTTAGATGAATTGCTGGATAGTAATTTTTCTTACAATTCTTTATATACATCAGTATCTTACAATAGCAATACTTATTTTTCAGGACGAGATTCTGGTATAGATCAATTTAATATAATTCCGCAAGTTTCATATTATCATTCCTCAGGATTTAATGCCACTGTTTCTGGGATTTATTATCAAAATTTTGATCCAAGTTGGGATTTTACAAGTGTTTCTGTAGGTTATTTTAATACATTAGACAAACAAAAAAAAATTATTTATAATCTAGGATATACACATTTCTTTTATACTGATGGTTATGATGTTTTTACAAATTCATTAGATATTAGCCTAGGAATTAGAAACAAAAAACGAACAATTGGAACAACTATTGCAGGTGCATACCTATTTGGTACTGAAGAATCATATCAAATTGTTTCTAATACTTTTGCAAGTATTACTCTAATAAGAATACCAAATTTTGCTATAAGGTTTAGACCAAATATAAATTTTATTATTGCCAATCAAAGCATTACATTTGATACTGTTGTTATAAACTCATTATTAGGTCCAAGAATAATAACTACAACTCTAAATGTTTTCGATTTATTAAATACTCAAATCACTTTTCCTATTTCCTTTTCAACCAATTCTTGGGATTTTGAATTAGGGTACAACTTAAATTTACCAAAAGCATTATCTAATGAAACTGATTTAACAACTACTGGTTTCTTTAATTTTTCTGTAGGCTATATGTTTGATTTGAATGATAAATAGAATCCTTTTTTATTTAATTAGTTAATCGTAATATTGCAATGTATAAATAGTTATGGGAGCAACTAAAACAGAAATATTTACAGCGCAACAGAATCGTATTGCTTTAGTGGCTAAAGCTTTAGGGCACCCTGCAAGGATTGCTATTTTAGAATTTTTAATTAAACTAGAAAGTTGTTTTTGCGGAGATCTTGTAAAAGATATAGGTTTGGCACAACCCACTATTTCGCAACATTTAAAAGAACTTAAAAAAGTGGGGTTAATAAAAGGCACTATAGAAGGTACTAATGTTTGCTATTGTATTCATGAAGAAAACTGGAAAGAAATTAGTGAATTATTAAGTGTGTTTCTAAACAAAAAGTCAAAGGGCACCTGTTGTTAACTAATTAAATTATTAAAAATGAATTCTAAAATTAAAAATGTAATTCAAACCTTAAAAACTGATGTTCTATCATCAGAAAGAAAAATGGTGTTACAGCCTCTTATTGATTTTATTTCTCAAAAAAAATCAGAAAATAAACCCATCCGAATTAATTTTATTTGTACCCATAATTCTAGAAGAAGTCATTTAGGGCAAATTTGGGCACAAACCATGGCAACATACTACAAAGTAACTAATGTAACCACTTATTCAGGTGGTACAGAAGCAACTGCAATGTTTCCAAAAGTTGCTGAAATACTAATAGATCAGGGTTTTCATGTAAAAAAACTGTCTGAAACAAATAACCCTGTACATGCCATTTTATTTGATGAAAATTCGCACTCCATTATCGCTTTTTCTAAAAAATATAGTGACAATTTTAATCCAGTATCAGGTTTTGCTGCAATTATGACCTGTTCTCATGCTGATGGTAACTGCCCATTTATTGCAGGCGCAGAAAAAAGAATTCCTATTACTTATGAAGATCCGAAATTGTTTGATAATACAGATCAACAGCATGAAAAATATGCTGAAAGAAGTTTACAAATAGCAACAGAAATGAAATACGTTTTTTCTAATATTTAAAAAATTTTGTCATGAAATTATCAAAAATAAAAACACAGTTAAAACAATTAAAAACAATTGGTTTTCAATTACCAAATGGTGAATTGGTCGCTCCTCATTTTCATGTAACTGAAGTAGGTAGGGTACAAAAAGATTTTATTGATTGTGGAGGTAAGGTTAGAAGTGAATCTGTAATTAATTTTCAATTATGGGAGGAAGAAGATTATAATCATAGATTACATCCAGAAAAATTACTTAATATTATTGAAATGTCTGAAAAAATCTTTGATTTTGAAGACTTAGACATTGAAGTAGAGTACCAAGGAAAAGAAACTATTGGGAAATACAATTTAGATTTTGACGGAACTAACTTTTTGTTAACTTCTAAATTAACAGCTTGTTTGGCTTTAGACGCTTGTGGAATTCCTGCTGAAAAACCAAGAATTAAAATATCAGATTTACAACATAATTCTTGTACTCCAGGTTCTGGTTGTTGTTAAAAAGGCTACTAAAAAATAAAACCCACTTTTAAAAAGTGGGTTTTATTTTTTATTTACTCAATTTCTTCTTTTGAGTGTTCACTGTAGGTTCTCCATTTTTCTAAACATTCACTAATATCGCCAGGAATTTCAGAATTGAACCTCAAAAATTCTCCAGTTGTTGGGTGTGTAAAGCCCAATGTTTTTGCATGCAAGGCTTGTCTAGGTAAAACTTTAAAGCAATTTTGTACAAATTGTTTGTATTTGGTGAAAGTAGTTCCTTTTAAAATTTCATTTCCTCCATACCTTTCATCATTAAATAATGTATGACCAATATGCTTAAAATGAGCTCTTATTTGATGTGTCCTTCCAGTTTCTAATTTACATTGTACAAGAGTAACATAGGTTAAACGTTCTAAAACTTTAAAATGGGTTACTGCATGTTTTCCAAAATCACCATCAGGGAAAACAGCCATCTGTAGACGATTTTTTAAACTACGGCCAATATTACCTTCAATTCTACCTTCATCTTCTTCTATGTTTCCCCAGACTAAGGCATAGTATAGACGCTCTGTAGTTCTATCAAAAAATTGTTTTGATAAGTGAGCCATTGCAAATTCAGTTTTTGCAACCACTAATAAACCACTGGTGTCTTTATCTATTCTATGAACTAAACCAGGTCTTTCGTTGGAGTTGGTTGGTAAATTTTCAATGTGATGAATTAAACCATTTACTAATGTACCAGAATAATTACCATGGCCTGGATGTACTACCATACCTGCAGGTTTGTTAACCACAATTACTGTATCGTCTTCGTAAATAATATTTAAAGGAATATCTTCTGCAACCAACAAGTTCTCTGCAGGAGGATAGGCTAAAACTACACGTACAATATCTTTTGGTTTTACTTTATGGTTAGATTTTACAACGATATTGTTTACCAAAATGTTACCTGCTTTGGCAGCTTGCTGAATCTTATTTCGAGTAGCATTTTCTATAAAATTCATTAAAAATTTATCTACTCTTAATGGCTCTTGTCCATCGTTTGCAATAAATTTATGATGCTCGTACAGATCATCATTTTCTATTTCTAAGTGTTGTTGTTCTCCCAAATTTATTTTCGTATTATCTTTTTCCATCTCCTAAAACCAATTCAATAATCGAATTTTTGGGTAATTTATCGTTTGGGTTTATAGTTTTATTTTTATGTTTTAAACCTCTTACTACATCCTTTCCAATATCTTTTACATAGGTATATGCTGTACCTACCTTAAAACCAATAGCTCTTAATTCTGAGATTGCTTGTCTTTTTGTTCTACCATTTAAATCAGGTATACTAATATCTCTGTATTTTGATGGATTTAAGGTTAGGTATATTTTTCTTTTTTCTTTTACAAAATCTCCTTTTGCAGGGGTCTGTTCTATTACAGATTTTTTAGGGTACAAAGGGTTGTAACTGGCACTATCTATTACTTTATAATCTAAGTTTATTTCTTTTAATTTTTTTTCAGCTTGCGTAATCGTCATTTTTTCCAAGTCTGGAACTTGAATCTTTTGATTGTGATTTGTGGTGTTATTTAACCAGAATTTTAAGCATAAAAAAGTAACAATAAAGCCTACTATTGCAATAGCTAATTGTTTAAAAAATAACTTACTTTTAATAAACTGGAAAAAATGCATGGAACAACTTTGAATTATAAGATACAAATATATAAAATCTAAACGTTGCAGTTTCTATTTATATTTTGATAAATTTGTTTAAATAATAGAATTTGATGAAAAAAAATATAGCTATTATTATGGGAGGCTATTCATCTGAAACTTCCATATCAATAAAAAGCGGAAATGTTGTGTATCAGAATTTAGATCACAACAAGTATAATATTTTTAGAGTACACATTTTAAAGGACAAATGGGTATGTGTAGCAGATGATTTTACTGAACACCAAATAAATAGAGAAGATTTTTCTGTTCATATTAAAAATCGAAGAATAACTTTTGATTGTGTTTTTAATGCTATTCATGGTCATCCAGGAGAAAATGGAATGATTTTAGCTTATCTAGAATTACTAAATATACCTCATACTTCTGCACCTTTTTATCAAATGGCACTTACTTTTAATAAGAGAGATGCCTTAAGTGTTGTTAAAGATTATGGGATAAAAACGGCCACTTCTATTTATTTAAACCAAGGTGATCCTATAGATACAAAAACTATTGTTGAAAAAGTGGGGTTGCCTTGTTTTATAAAACCAAATAATGCTGGTTCTAGTTATGGTATTTCCAAAGCATATACAAAAGAAGAAATAGAAGTGGGTATAGAAAAAGCCTACAAAGAAGATAATGCCTTATTAATCGAATCCTTTTTAGATGGAGTAGAGGTGTCTGTAGGGGTTTTAAATTATAAAAATACGTTGACAGTATTGCCCATAACCGAGATAGTTTCTGAAAATGATTTTTTTGATTACGAGGCAAAATATGAAGGAAAATCTCAAGAAATTACACCAGCTAGAATTTCAAAAGAAAAACAAAATAGTGTAGAAGAAGTAGCAAAAAAAGTATATAATTGTTTGCAACTGTCTGGTTTTTCTAGAGCTGAGTATATTTTTGTGAACGATGAGCCACATTTTTTAGAAATAAATACTGTTCCTGGTTTAACCACAGAAAGTATTTTACCACAACAAGCACAAAAAGCAGGAATTTCACTTAGACAGCTTTTTGAAAATTCGATTCAAATGGCATTAAAATAAAAAAGATGAATAAAGCAGTATTTCCAGGATCATTTGATCCTATTACATTAGGACATTTAGACATAATAGAAAGAGGTATCGATCTTTTTGATGAGTTAATTATTGCCATTGGTATTAATTCAAATAAAAAATACATGTTTTCTTTAGAAGAAAGAATTCAGTTTGTGAAAGAAACTTTTAAAGACCAACCTAAAATTAAAGTTTTAAGCTATCAGGGTTTAACAGTTAACTTTTGCAAAGCGCAAAATGCAAACTTTATTTTAAGAGGACTAAGAAATCCAGCCGATTTTGAGTTTGAAAAAGCCATTGCTCATACCAATCGAAAGTTGACAGAAATTGAAACTGTCTTTTTACTTACTTCTTCTGGTAAAAGTTATATTTCATCCTCAATAGTTAGAGATGTGATTCGTAATAATGGAGATTTTACTGGTTTAGTTCCACATACAGTTCGATTAAAAAAATAATTTATGAATAACTTTTTGTTAAGAATCCTTTTAGGTATTGTCTTATTATTTACTGTTTCTTGCAGTAACCCCTCTAAAAAAACTATAGATTTCACTACCCTTTTTGAAAAATCTCAAGGCACAGAAACCCCTGAATATAAAGATATAATTACATATTATAAAAACTTATCAGAAGCTTATAGCCAAATATCATTGTTTAGTTTTGGACAGACAGATTCTGGAGAACCCTTGCATTTAGTGGTTTATGATAAAAATGGAATTTACAATGTTGATGAAATCAAAAATTCATCAAAAAATAGAATTTTAATAAATAATGGTATTCATCCTGGAGAATCAGATGGAATCGATGCTTCAATGATGCTATTAAGAGATCTTGTCCAAAATGATTCTTTACAAAAAAAATATCAAAATTCTATTGTTTGTATAATACCTGTATACAATGTAGGTGGTTCTTTAAACAGAAATTCTCATACCAGAGCCAATCAAAATGGGCCCTTAGAATATGGATTTAGAGGAAACGCTAGAAACTATGATTTAAACAGAGATTTTATAAAGCAAGATACCAAAAATGCAGCAGCTTTTGCAGAAGTATTTCATTCTGTAGATCCTGATGTATTTATAGATAACCATGTTAGTAATGGAGCAGATTATCAATACGCAATAACACATTTGTTTACACAGCACAACAAATTAGGAGGTAGTTTAGGTTCTTTTTTACAGAACAAAATGAGGCCTAGTTTAGAACAATCGTTAGCTAAAAAAGACATTATAATAACGCCTTATGTGAATGTTTGGGGCACTACTCCTGAAAATGGGTTTTCTCAGTTTTTTGACTCACCTAGATATTCTACAGGGTACACAACATTGTTTAATACTTTAGGATTAATGGTGGAAACTCATATGATAAAACCTTATAAAATTAGAGTAGAACAAACTTATGAATTACTAGTATCTGCCTTTGATTTTACAGAAGAAAATTCTAACAAAATTAAAAGATTAAGAGCAAATATTATTTCAGAAATTTTAGCTAAAAAAACATATCCCATTCAGTTTGTAGTAGATAAAGAAAAATACAGAAATTTAAAATTTAAGGGTTATGAAGGGATGTATATAGAAAGTAAAGTTACCAATGGCAAAAGGTTGTTTTATGACAAAAACAAGCCTTTCGAAAAAGACACTCGTTATTTTGATGAATTTAAAGTTACTAAAGAAATAGAAATTCCTAAAGCTTATATTTTACCTAAAGGATGGCATCAAGTTATTGCTAGGTTAGATAATAATCTAATTAAATATACTAGGTTTATAAAAGACACTACAATTTTAGTAACTGTAAATCACATAGCAAATTTTAAATCTAGAAATGCGCCTTATGAAGGGCATTATTTACATTATAACACTGAAGTTTTTAGCTCAATAGAAGAAGTTACCTTTAAAAAAGGTGATTTATACATACCAACACATCAAAATGGAGTTCGCTATCTGTTGGAAACATTAGAGGCTGAAGCTACAGATTCATTCTTCAATTGGAATTTCTTTGATACTGTTTTACAAAAAAAAGAGGGGTATTCTGCTTATGTTTTTGAAGATGTTGCAGAACAAATTTTAAAAGACAATGAGTTTTTAAAAAATGAATTTGAAAACAAGTTAAAAACTGATAAAGATTTTCAGAAAAACCCGAGAAAACAACTCGATTTTATTTACAAGAATTCTCCTTATTATGAAAAAGCACACTTGATGCTACCTGTTTTTAAAGTTTACTAAAACATTATTTATAGTATTGTTGAACTTCTTTAAAAATTATAATCGCTCAATGGTTTTGTAAACTTTTCTGGATTTGCAGCCAAGTGATATCTAGGATCATCAATATTCTCTTCAATCACATCTTTAAAAATAGGTGAAGCTTTATAAAGTAAAACCTTACAATCTTCACTTAGATGTTTAAGAATAATTTGTTTATTGGCTGCTTGGTACTTTTCAACAAGTGCAAATATTGCTTCAATTGCAGAATGATCTGAAATTCTAGCTTCTATAAAATCAATTTCTACCTTAATAGGGTCATTTTTTATGTCAAACTTTTCATTAAATGTAGCAATGCTTCCAAAGAATAATGGTCCCCAAATTTCGTAAATTTTTGTTCCATCCTCTTTAAACCGCTTTCTTGCTCTAATTCTTCTTGCATTTTCCCATGCAAAAACTAATGCAGAAATAATTACACCAACAAAAACAGCAATTGCTAAATCAAAAATCACTGTTACTGCAGATACTGTTATTAGAACAAAAGCGTCAGATTTAGGTATTTTTTTTAGTATTCTAAAGCTAGACCAAGCAAATGTTTCAATAACCATCATAAACATTACGCCAATTAAGGCAGCTATTGGTACTTGTTCAATAAACTTATCAGTAAATAAAATAAAGGTTAAAAGCGTAATTGCCATCATAATACCAGACAATTTTCCTCTACCACCTGCATTAATATTAATGACTGTTTGACCTATCATACCACATCCTCCTGTACCTCCAAATAAGCCACTAACAATATTTCCTGCACCCTGTGCGATACATTCTTTGTTTCCATTTCCTCTAGTTTCTGTTAATTCATCAACTAAATTCATGGTCATCAAAGATTCAATTAAACCTACAGAAGCTGCCAGTATTGCAAAAGGAAAAATAAAACGTAAGGTATCTAAATTAAACGGTAAATTTTGCCAAAGTTCTAAATTTGGAGTTGGAAATTCTCCTTTAAGTCCTTCACCTCCACCTTCAATAATGTAAGAACCTACAGTAGAAACTTCTAATCCAGAAAACACGACAATTAAAGTAGTAATTAAAATAGCGGTAAGAGAAGCTGGTATTTTCTTTGTTATTTTTGGAATTACCCAAATAATTGTCATAGTTAATGCAACTAGGCCTATCATGATATACAATTCCGTTCCTTGCATAAAAGTACTTACATATTCATTTACGCCCTCTTTAGATACTTGTAAAGACTTGTGAGTAAACATTTTAACTTGAGCCCAAAAAATTACGATTGCTAAACCATTTACAAAACCCATCATTACAGGGTGTGGAATAAGACGAACAAACTTTCCAAGTTTTAAAACACCAGCAAACACTTGTATGATTCCCATTAAAATAACACAAGCTAATAAATAGAAATATCCCATATTGTCTATGGGAGTATCAAATAGCATTCCTTTAGAATGGCCTTCTGCAATCATTGCAACAAATATAACTGCAACAGCACCAGCTGCACCAGATATTAGCCCAGGTCTTCCTCCAAAAATAGCCGTAATTAATCCTATAATAAAAGCACCTGAAAGCGCTACTAATGGATCTATTTGAGCAACAAAAGCAAAAGCAACAACCTCAGGAATCATGGCTAGAGAAACAGTAATACCTGCCAATATATCATTCTTTGCGTTTGGTGTAATTTTTTTTATGAAATTAGTCATGAATTAAGGGCTTTTAAAAGTCGGCAAATATAAGATCTTTTTAGGTATTTATAAGTTTTTCTTATATGTTTCATATACCAATTTTATATTTGCGTAGGTGTTTTTATAAATGTTGTTTATATCGCTTTTTTTTATGAATGCTACTTTATCAATACCCTCTTCGGTTTGTGGAGTTAACTCTTTTTTAAAGCTAGAATGCATTAAATACCAATGCGTTTCTTTTAATTTTAGTCCGTTATATGCATAGATGTGATACGTTGTAATTAACTTTTTTAAAATCACTAATTTTCTAATGCCACATTCTTCTTCAACCTCTCTTATTGCTGCTGTTTTTTTTAATTCATTTTTTTCTATCCACCCTTTAGGTAAATCCCAAATTCCATTTCTATGAATAAAAAGTACTGATCTTTCATCATTAATAACTAGACCTCCAGCTGCTTTAATTACTTTTAAATTACTAAGAAAGTGTTGCCAATCTTTTTTTAAATTTTGAGAGGTTAACAAAATTCCTTCAATAGATTCGGTTTTTAATTTACTTAAGATTGTATTGAAGTTAAGATCAGAAAATGAATAGGTTGGATAATTTTTTTCATTTTTTAATGAAGATGTGATAATTATTGGTTTATCATTTACAAAAACTTTATACATTTGCGCCATGGTTATGAACAAAGATACTTCAAAAAAAACAGCAGCGCTTTTGTTACAAATAAAAGCGATAAAGCTAAACCCCCAAGAGCCTTTTAATTGGGCCTCTGGTTGGAAATCACCAATATATTGTGATAATAGAATAACATTATCATATCCGCCAGTTAGGGTTTTTCTTAAAGAAGAAATTGCAAAAATAGTAGAATTAGAATATGGTAAACCAGACGTTATTGCTGGTGTTGCAACTGGTGCAATAGCCATTGGAATTTTAGTCGCACAAGAGCTGGGTGTTCCTTTTGTGTATGTTAGACCAGAGCCAAAAAAGCACGGTAGAAAAAATCAAATAGAAGGTCATTTAGAGGGGGGGCAGAATGTAGTTGTTATTGAAGATTTAATAAGTACAGGTAATAGTAGTCTAAATGCTGTTGCTGCTTTAAAAGAAGCTGGGGCAGTAGTAAAAGGAATGGTCGCTATATTTTCTTACGGCTTTGATATTGCAACTAAGAATTTTGAAGACAAAAATATAAACCTAAAAACATTAAGTAATTACGATAACCTTTTAGAACAAGCATTGGATAGTAATTACATTTCTCAAAAAGAATTAAAGACACTTCAAGAATGGAGAAATAATCCTAGTGAGTGGAATCAATAAAAGATACAAATGAATATTAAAGGAAATAAAATTACCGTACAAAAAACTCAAGAGGAAACATTTAATTTTTTATCTGAATTAAAAAATTTTGAGCAACTTATGCCAGACTCTATTCAAAAATTTGAAGTTGATGGAGATTCTTTTGTTTTTGGTTTAAAAGGAATGCCAGAAATACGATTAGTTCTTAAAGATAAAACTCCTTTTTCTAAAGTTGTTTTAGGTGCCGCTAGTAGTAAATTATCTTTTCAATTAGTTGCAGATATTGCTGCTTTAACAGACGCTTCTAGTGAAGTAGAAATTGTATTTGATGGTGAATTTAACAAAATGATGGAAATGATGGTTAAAAAACCATTAACTAGTTTTATAGAAACATTAACGGCTAATCTGAGTAAAGTTTAAGCAAAGGAAATTTCTTTAATTTGAAATTTTTTAATGGTTTTATTTTCGAGTTCAATCTTTAGTTTTCCAGTTTTAGAAACTCCAACAATTTTACCCATAAATAAAACATTATCAGCGGTTTTAAACATGCTAGGAATGTTTTTTTTATAGAGTACATTTAAATATTCTTGTTCTAATTTAAGAAATTTATCAGTAGTTAATGCTTGTGTTCTTTTTTTTAAAACGCTAATAATTTCATTTAAAAGTTGGTCTAAATCATACAATTTACCAGTTATTTTTTTTAAAGAACTTATGTTTTTAAATTGCATTGGAAAAATGTCTTGATTCACATTTAAACCAATACCGAGTATTGTTTGGTTAATTTTGGCATCAGCGATTTTATTTTCTATTAAAATTCCACAAATTTTTTGATTAGCTGACATAATGTCGTTTGGCCATTTAATAAAAATATTTGTGTTTAAATGTTTTTTAATTACATCAAAAACGGCAAGACAAACAGCAAAATTTAAATATTTTTGATTCAAAACTAGAAGTTCAAAATCTTTAATAAACACACTAAATGTTAAGTTTTTATTCGGTTCAGAAATCCAACTACTCTCTCTTTGGCCACGTCCTTTAGTTTGTGATTTGGTAACCACTATAGTGTAGTTTTCCAGATTAGATTTCTTAGCCATTTCCTTTAAAAAAGTACTGGTAGAATCAATGGCATTAAGTTTGATTAAATTCAATTGTTAAATATTGTATAAACAAGTTCAATATTACACAAAATAGTCGCAAAAAAATAATAACTTTGCTTTAATTTATAAAATACATTAATGATAAAAAAACAAGTAAGTACAGATGATTTAATCGCTGTAATTATTAAGGGAATTGATGATGTTAAAGGAGAAGACATTCAATTGCTAGATTTAAGAGATATAGAAAATACGGTCTGTGACTACTTTGTAATTTGCTCAGGTACTTCAAACACCCAAGTAAACGCTATTTCAGGTTCAGTTCAAAAAATTGTAAGTAAAGAGGTTAAAGATAAGCCATGGCATGTAGAAGGCCAGGGTAACTCTGAATGGGTTTTAATGGATTATGTAAACGTAGTTGTACATATTTTTCAAAAGCATGTAAGAGATTATTACGATATAGAAAGCCTTTGGGGTGACGCAAAAATCACTGAAATTAACCCAGTTTAATACTATTGATTTAAAAAAATGAATAATTCAAATAAAGATAAAAAACCAAATATGCCTAAATTTAAATTCAGTTCTTACTGGATTTATGGAGGTGTTATTTTAGCAATTTTTGCAATCCAGTTTTTTAGTAGTGGAGATTTAGCTTCAAAAAGTATTTCAAAGAATAAATTTGATGAAATTTTACTAGACAACGACATTAAAGAAATTGTAGTTATAAATAGAGATGTAGCCCAGATTTATTTAACTAAAGATGCTTTAAAAAAGCAAAAACACAAAAAATTTACTTCATCTACTTTTTATAGACCAGGATCTCCTGTTTATGAATATAATTTTGGGGATCAAAGAACTTTTGAACAAAGTGTAACTGATGCAAAAGAAAAAAGAAAGCTCATTGTAGATATTGACAATAGAGAGCAGACTAGTATTTTTGATGCCATTCTTGGAATTTTACCATTTATCATCTTAATAGCCATCTGGTTATTTTTTATGAAAAGAATGTCAGGTGGAGGTGCAGGCTCTGGTGGTGGAGGTCAAATTTTTAGTATTGGTAAATCTAAAGCCAAGCTATTTGACAAAGACACTAAAGTAAAAACAACTTTTGAGAATGTAGCTGGTTTAGAAGGAGCTAAAGAAGAAGTTCAAGAAATTGTAGATTTCTTAAAAAGTCCAGAAAAATATACCTCTTTAGGAGGTAAAATTCCTAAAGGAGCTTTATTAGTTGGTCCTCCAGGTACAGGAAAAACATTATTAGCAAAAGCAGTTGCTGGTGAAGCAGGTGTGCCATTTTTCTCTCTATCAGGTTCAGATTTTGTAGAGATGTTTGTTGGAGTTGGTGCTTCGAGAGTTCGTGATTTATTTAAACAAGCTCAGCAAAAATCTCCTTCAATTATTTTTATTGATGAAATTGATGCTATTGGAAGAGCACGTGGTAAAAACTCTATGACTGGAGGTAATGATGAACGTGAAAATACGTTAAACCAATTATTGACAGAAATGGATGGTTTTGGTACAGATACTAACGTTATTGTAATTGCTGCAACGAACAGAGCAGACGTTTTAGATAAAGCGTTAATGCGTGCAGGACGTTTTGATAGACAAATTTATGTTGATTTACCAGATATCAGAGAAAGACAAGAAATTTTTGAAGTGCATATAAAGCCTTTAAAATTATCAGATGATGTAAATGTTGAGTTTCTTGCTCAGCAGACTCCTGGTTTTTCAGGTGCAGATATTGCAAACATGTGTAATGAAGCTGCTTTAATTGCTGCAAGGCAAGGAAAAAAAGCGATTCATCATCAAGATTTTTTAGATGCTGTAGATCGTATTGTCGGTGGTTTAGAAAAGAAAAAGAAACGTATTACTCCAAAAGAAAAGAAAGTAATTGCTTTTCATGAGGCTGGCCATGCTACCGTAAGTTGGATGTTAGAGCATGCAGCTCCATTGGTAAAAGTAACGATTGTTCCTAGAGGGCAATCTTTAGGAGCAGCCTGGTATTTGCCTGCAGAACGCTTAATAGTTCAAACAGAACAAATGTTAGATGAAATGTGTGCAACATTAGGAGGTAGAGCTGCAGAAAAGATTATTTTCAATAAAATATCTACAGGAGCCTTAAGCGATTTAGAAAAAGTAACCAAACAAGCAAGAGCTATGGTTACCGTTTACGGTTTAAATGATGAGGTAGGAAATATTACCTACTACGATTCCTCTGGAAATGATGCTTTTGTAAAGCCTTATAGTGAAGAAACTGGTAAAAAAATAGACAAAGAAATTTCTAAAATGATAGAGATTCAATACCAAAGAGCCATTGATCTATTGTCTAATAATAAAGAAAAACTAACGGTTCTTGCTGAATTACTTTTAGAAAAAGAAGTGATTTTTAAAGACGATCTTCAAAAAATCTTTGGGAAAAGACCTTTTGAAGAATTAGATACAGAAGTAAATCAAGAAGAAGCAATTGAAGAATTACCAGCAGAAGGTAATGTCACAGAATCCTAAAAGTTTATGGATTTTTTAAAGAAACTTTTTAATATCCCTATTAAAGAGGATACACAAATAGAAGAGCAAGAGGTAAATCTTTCTCTCGATGACTTGTTTGTGCATAATTTTACAGGGAAAGAAGGTAAGTTTCTTTATTGTACGACCAAAAATGAATTAAAAACTAGCTTTGAAAAAATTTTTGACGAAAATAAATGGACTACAGTTCAGCTTTTAGATCATAATTTGGAGAGTATTATTAATAAGGATTCTGTAAAAATTGCTCAAAAAAGTAATGCAGAAGCCCCTATATTTTCTAAATGTGAACATTTAGTAGCAGACAAAGGAGATATTTTATTTTCATCGAATCAACTTGGGAGTACAAAGTTAAAAGAATTTACAGATAATTTTATTGTATATGCTACAACCAGTCAGTTAGTTAAAGACACTGGACAGGCACTTACAGGGATTAAAGCTAAATATGCAAATAACTTACCCACAAATATTTCTTCAATAAAAAATTATAATATCAATAATACTGATGATAATTTTTTAAACTATGGCAACAATAACTCAAAAAACTTATATTTGCTGCTATTTGAAGATTTATAATATGCATAACCTTTTAAAAAGGAGTTTTTCTGGGATTATATACGTTATAATTTTTATTTCTGCCACTCTTTTTTCTAAAGAGTCTTACGTTGTATTAATTACCCTTTTTGGATTCATATCTATTTGGGAATTTTCAAAAATGATTGCCATAAAAAATTACGCTTCTTATTTTATCTTTCCTGTTACACTTTTTTTAATATTACAAAGACAGTATAGTTTTGCAACTTTAGGACTTTTAGGGATAACCGTATTTTCATCTTTATTATTGGGATTTCAACTAATTTTTAAAAAGGACATTCCTTATGAAGATCACAGGCAAAAATTAGGACTATCTATTAGGTATATTATTTTTTCTATGTGTTTTCTTGTTCTTTTACCTTTTTATCAAAATGAATATCATCCTTACTTAATGTTAGCGTTGGTATCTTTAATTTGGGTGAATGATTCTTTTGCTTTTTTAGTAGGTAAAAATATAGGAAAACGTAAATTGTTTGCCTCTGTTTCCCCAAAAAAAACAGTAGAAGGTTTTTTTGGAGGTTTATTTTTTTCAGTTATAACAGCGTATGCAATTAGTTATTTTAATTCAGATTTTACTGCACTACATTGGATAATTATCGGGTTTTTAATCTCTGTTTTAGGAACTTTAGGAGATTTGGTAGAATCTAAATTTAAAAGAAAAGCTAATATTAAGGATAGTGGTAATATATTACCAGGACATGGTGGAATTTTAGATAGGTTAGATAGCTTACTTTTTGCTGCGCCCTTTGTATATTTGTTTATTAATTATATTATATAAAAAATGATACGTTTTCATAAAGAAGGTTATACAATTATCGCAATTACTTTTGTTTTAGCAATAGCAAGTGTTTTATTGGCTGAGGAATTTATTAATATACTATGGCTTACAAAGGCAGTACAAGTTTTAGCCTTATTTCTATTAATAATTGTACTTCAATTTTTTAGAAATCCAAAAAGAATTACTGAACTTAACGATAAAACTATTGTTGCTCCTGTAGATGGAAAGGTAGTAGTTATTGAAGAAGTCGAAGAACCAGAATATTTTAAAGATAAAAGACTACAAGTTTCTATTTTTATGTCTCCAATTAATGTTCATGTTACAAGATATGCAATGAGTGGTTTAGTCAAATATAGCAAATATCATCCAGGTAAATACTTAGTTGCATGGCATCCAAAAGCATCTACAGATAATGAAAGAACAACTATTGTGTTGCAAAATGAAACTTTTGGAGATGTTTTGTATAGACAAATTGCAGGAGCTTTGGCAAAAAGAATCGTAAATTATGCAGAAGAAGGAAGTCAGGTTATACAAGGTTCTGATGCTGGTTTTATAAAGTTTGGTTCACGTGTAGATTTGTATTTTCCATTAGGAACAAAGTTGAAGGTGAATTTGGGTGATAAAGTTAAAGGAGGAACGCAAGTTATTGCAGAAAGATAATTGTTATTAAAAATATAGATTACAAATTTGAAGATGCTTTTCTGAAGTTATCTAAACTTAAAAAAACGATTACTCCCGATTTAATGTTAAAGCTTTATGCTTTTCATAAACAAGCAAACTTTGGTAATAATCGTTCTTTAAAAAGAGGTTTAGATGTAAGAAGCGGTTTTAAATTAAACGCTTGGATGCAATTAAAAGGTATGTCTTCTCAAGAAGCTAAGCTAAAATATATTGAGTTAGCAGATAAAATTCTTAAACAGAATAAAAATAGTTAGCAACTTTTATATCCCTTAAAATAAATCGTTTAAAGCATCTGAAAGTTTAGGATACTTAAAATTAAAATTTTTGTTTTTAATTTTTTCACTAGAAATTCTACTTCCCTCCAAAAGAATTAAAGCCATTTCTCCAAAAACTAAATGTAATAAAAAACCAGGAACACATAGGCTTGTGAAGGGTCTAGAAACGGATTTAGCTAAGGTTTTTGAAAAAGAAATACTAGTATGGTATTCTGGAGCTACAGCATTATAGGTTCCTTCTAATTCATTATCAATAGCTTTTACGTATAAATTACAAAGGTCTTCTATATGAATCCAAGGTATGTATTGACTGCCTTTACCCAAACCTGCAATAACAGGTGTTTGCATTTTTTTTAAAGCACCTCCTTTATTAGATAACACAATACCGGTTCTTAATATAGAAACAGGGATATCTATTGTTTTAAATTGCAATGCTGCAGCTTCCCATTTATTACATACATCTCCTAAAAAATCTTCACCAACAGGGTTTTCTTCAATTAAAATTGCTTTAGATGTTATTGCGCCATAATATCCAGTTCCTGAGGCAGAAATAAAGCCTTTCAATGAAGTATTTAATTGTTTTATTTTGTTAAAAAGTAAATTTGCGGAATTTACTCTACTATGTATAATTTCTGTTTTTCGTGATTTAGACCATCTTTTATCTGCAATTCCTGCTCCTGCAAGATGAATGATATAATCGGTATTTTTTATGGCATCTTCAGCTATATATCCTTTAGCTAAATCCCATTTAAATTCGTTCTTCTTTTTTGGAGACCTCGTTAGAATTTTAACGATATGTCCTTTTTGTTCAAGAACTTCTGTAAGTCTTGCACCTATTAATCCAGTACCTCCAGTAATTAAAATATTTGCCATATGTAAAGATAAAAAACCTTATGTTATTTTGTGAACGATTTTAATGAATTAACGATTTATTATATGGTTTTTACTTCCTTTTTTATTTTAGGTATAAGTATCAATGAAAACAATTAGTACATATACTAAAGCAATGTTAATTTTTTTAAAAGCCTTAAATAATAGCGTATTTTTATAGTGATGAAAAAAAGTACAAAAAGGAAAGGATTTATTTTTAAAACTTATGAGGCAGAAAAGCAATCGCCTTTCGAAAAGCTGCTTGAAATTTTTAAAGAATTAATTACTCATACTTCTGGTGATTTTGATGAAGCTATAGATTGGTTAAGATCTTTAGATAAAGAATATAATCTTACAGATGAACAGTATACAATAGATGATTTTATTGAAGATTTAAAGAAAAAAGGGTACATAAGAGAAGAAATAAAAGCAGACGGAACAGGTGGTACAGCCATAACTTCAAAAACAGAAAGAGCTATAAGACAACAAGCATTAAATCATATTTTTGGAAAAATAAAAAGAAGTGGATCTGGTAATCATAAAAGTAAATCACCAGGTATAGGAGATGAACATACAGGAGATTTTAGGGCATATCAATTTGGAGACAACTTAGACAAGGTTTCTATGACAGAAAGTATAAGAAATGCACAAATCAATAATGGTATAGGAGATTTCACGTTGTCAGAGAATGATTTGGTCGTAGAAGATACGCTGCATAAAAGCCAAATGAGTACAGTGTTAATGATTGATATTAGTCATTCTATGATTTTATATGGAGAAGATAGAATTACACCAGCCAAAAAAGTAGCTATGGCTTTGGCCGAACTAATTACTACTAGATATCCAAAAGATACGATAGACATTTTGGTTTTTGGAAACGACGCCTGGACTATTAAAATAAAAGATTTACCTTATTTACAAGTTGGTCCTTACCATACGAATACAGTTGCTGGTCTACAATTAGCTATGGATTTATTACGGAGAAAGAAAAATACGAATAAACAGATTTTTATGATAACTGACGGTAAGCCTAGTTGTTTGCGTTTACCTGATGGTCAATACTATAAAAATAGTAATGGCTTAGACAAATACATTGTAAATAAATGTTATGCAATGGCACAACAGGCCAGAAAATTACACATACCAATTACAACTTTTATGATTGCGCAAGATCCTTATTTGATGCAATTTGTAAAAGCTTTTACACAAGCAAATCAAGGAAAAGCATTTTATACTGGATTAAAAGGTTTAGGAGAGATGATTTTTGAAGATTATGAAACAAATAGAAAAAAAAGAATTAAAGGATAGATGAATTTAGAAAATATAAAAACATTAGGAGAACTAAAAAAAACAGGGTACGATCCAAAATCAATTAAAGAGGAGTTAAGAGAAAATCTTATTAGTAAGATGTTGAATAAGGAAACGGTCTTTAAAGGTATCCATGGATATGAAAATACAGTTATTCCAGAATTAGAAAGAGCCATTTTAAGCAAACACAATATTAATTTACTAGGGTTAAGAGGTCAGGCTAAAACTCGTTTGGCAAGGTTAATGGTAGATTTGTTAGACGAATATATTCCAGTAGTAGAGGGTTCTGAAGTTAATGATGATCCACTTCAGCCCATATCGAGATTTGCAGAAGAATTAATTAAGGAAAAGGGTGATGACACACCAATTTATTGGTTGCATAGAAATGATCGTTTTGCAGAGAAATTAGCAACTCCAGATGTAACTGTAGCAGATATTATTGGTGATGTAGATCCTATAAAAGCTGCAAATTTGAAATTGAGTTATGCAGATGATAGGGTAATTCATTATGGAATGATTCCTAGAGCCAACAGGTGTATTTTTGTTATTAATGAATTGCCAGATTTACAAGCAAGAATTCAGGTAGCATTGTTTAATATTCTACAAGAAGGTGATATTCAAATTCGTGGATTTAAATTAAGATTGCCTTTAGATATGCAATTTGTATTTACAGCTAACCCTGAAGATTATACCAATAGAGGTAGCATTGTTACTCCGTTAAAAGACAGAATTGGCTCACAAATATTAACGCATTATCCTGAGGATATTGAAACGGCTAAGACCATTACACAACAAGAAGCTAATAAAGTAGCTTCTCAGAAAGAGTTTATAAAAGTACCAGAGCTAGCCAAAGATTTATTAGAACAAATTGTTTTCGAAGCAAGAGATAGTGAATATATTGATGCTAAAAGTGGAGTAAGTGCACGATTAAGCATTTCTGCATTTGAAAATCTGTTAAGTACCGCAGAAAGAAGAGCAATCTTGTCTGGGGATTCAGAAACTATGATCCGTTTAAATGATTTTGATGGGATAATTCCTGCAATTACTGGTAAAGTAGAATTGGTTTATGAAGGAGAACAAGAAGGTGCTCAGGTAGTAGCAGAAACATTAATTCGAAGAGCAATCAAAACATTATTCCCTACGTATTTTCCAGAAATTAAAAAATTAGAAAAACAAGATGCAGAGACTCCTTATGATGATATTATTTCTTGGTTCTTTAATTCAAAAGAAGATTTTGAATTGTTAGATGACTATGCAGAAGAGGCTTACAAAAACGAATTAGATAAAATAAAGCCTTTAGATGTTTTTCTAAAAGAACATCAACCAAATATGAATAAAGCAGATGCTTATTTTGTGAAAGAGTTTGTGTTGTGGGCTTTGGTAGAATTTAAGAAATTAAGTAAGTATCGTTTCGCAGAAAGAACTCAGTTTAAAGATCCTTATGGAAATTTTATTAATGGATTGTAAAGAAAAAAAGAAAGCCTAACAGCTTTCTTTTTTTATGAAATATAAGTTTTTAAATAGAGCTAAGAATGCTAGAAATAGGTTTTTATTAGCAAAGAATCTATTTATCTCATTATCTTATTTGGAAAAACAACCACACTCTCATGACCATTTTCACCAACAGCGGCCACTCCAAAAAAGAAATTATCAATCACAATTCCTTCTAAAGTAAATTCCGTAGCTTCTACATACCTATCATTATCCCAAGTAGGAGAGGTAGTATCTCTCCAATAAATTTTATATCCTTTTGCGCCTTCTACTGGAGACCATTTTAGTTTAGCAGAAGCCTCAACTATACCACCAATACCAACAACTTTAGGAGCAGCAGGTGCCCAAGCCAAGCTAGCCAAGTTGATTGCGTTTACAGCCGTTAATTTTTTTGCATACGGAAAGTTTACATGTTCAAAAGTATCTCCATACTTAATCCCATTTTCCGTTCTTAGGTCTTGATGTTGCTGGGTATAATTTTCATGCGCTTCCATTATGCGAATTCCTGCAAATCCTAAATCATTAAAAGGTCTGTGATGGCCACCTCTCCCAAATCTATCTAACCTATAAATCATCATAGGGTTCATCTCTGGCATATACGTTTTTGTTGTTTTATGAACATATCTTGCCAATTGACGAGAAATACCATCTACTTCACCACCATAAAACCTACGCATTCTTCTTTGTCTTTCAGTTTCGTTCGCAGGGACTGGCTCAGAAAAAATACGAAACGCTCTATTGTCTGTGACACCATCTACACCTGTAATATTTCCAATCATATCATTGTTAAGTATACCAATAATATCCCAACCTTTTTCTTTGGCATACTTTGCAAGTCCAGCACCACCAAAAAGCCCTTGCTCTTCTCCAGATAAACCTACATATATTATACTGCTTTCAAATTTATATTTACTTAAAACTCTAGCGGCTTCCATTGTACCAGCCATACCTGATGCATTATCGTTTGCCCCTGGTGCATCTTTGGTAAAATTAGAGCCATTACTGTTTCTAGAATCAATGTCTCCACTCATTATAATATATCTGTTCGGATACTTTGTGCCTTTTTGTATGGCAACAACATTTACAACATAGGCATCATGAGGTACTCTATTACTCATTGCTGTAGTAACCAAATCTTTTTGATAAAATACGTTTAAACAATTGTTACACGCTGAAGATATGTTTTCAAATTCTGACTTTATCCACCTTCTTGCTGCACCAATTCCTCTTGTATTGGATAGCGTATCTGAAAAAGTATTTCTTGTTCCAAATTCTGTTAATGTCTTTACATCTGCTTTAATTCGATCTTCAGAAATCTGATTGATAATATCATAAATCTTTAAATCGGTTTGTGCAGAAATGATAGTAGTAAATAACAAAAATGCAATATAGATTTTTTTCATTGGGATTGATTTTTTTTAATTCGACACTAAAATAAGAAACTATTCTCATTTTCTTTTTATCTGCTTAGTTTTTAGTTTCTAAATTCAAAAAAAGAATATCATTTGGTCTAGTTTCTGTTTTTGAAATAGGAAAATCATAATTTCCAATTCTTTTGAAAGCAACTTTTTCATAAAAATTGAGTGCTCTATAATTTTTAATCCATACGTAGAGCCAAATTCCTTTTTGATTATTTTTTTTAATAAGACCTACATTAAAATCAAATAATTTTTTGCCTAAACCTAATCCATAAAACTCTTTTAGCAAATACAAGCGCTCCATTTTGGTGATGTTTTTAGCTAGAATGTGCTCGTTTTCTGTATTTAAAATTATTTTAGAAAAACCAGCCAATTTCTCTTTGTAGAAAATTAGATGGTATTCATAATGTTGTTGAGTAACTTCTTTAGTTAGGGTTTCTTCATTAAAACTTTCCTTAAGATATTTATCCATAATTTCCTCAGGAATGGCATGCTGATGAGGAATAAAAAAAGCTTTTTTTGACACTATTGCCAGTTGTTTTACATCATTTACTGTAGCTTTTCTAATAGAAATCATTGTACTAAAAATAAAATTATTGGATTAAAAGCACCTCCATTGATTTGCATCTAAAAATTGTTTTTAATTTCAATTAATCAATCTTGGTAAAAATTTCGATATTTTTAAATACCGTATCATTTCTATAATACGTATTTACTTGCTTGTAAGAATCTTTATAGAAATCAATAGGAATTACGTACGTATTTACATCGCTTTTCATAGACTTAGAAGTAGAGGTAAGTGTTTCTGTAATGGTATCATTTTTAAAAGTATAGGTACCATAATCACTCCAATCAATACCATTTATATCTGTGTCTGTATTCCACAAAACATAACCATTTAAATAAATTTTATGTTGCACCTTATGGAAGTCTTTAACAATAGTGTCTGTATTGGCTAATGCGTAGAAAGCATTTAGTTGCCAAACACCCTGCAATGGGTCTTCTTTTTGCTTTTTTAAATTTATAGCTGAGTTACATGAAGCTAAGAATACAAGAAATATACTAGCAATGATTACTTTTT
>Ga0209138_1000143_pt1 | contig 71321 bp, 62 predicted proteins | sample SaaInl3SG_22_DNA_FD_184645 | JGI IMG/M metagenome (GOLD analysis project Ga0209138, IMG submission 184645) | Marine microbial communities from expanding oxygen minimum zones in the Saanich Inlet - ESP_153SG_22_DNA (SPAdes) (version 2) | ecosystem: Environmental > Aquatic > Marine > Intertidal...
TCTTCATTTATTACACCTTCAAAATCTACTGGTCTTACCGTGGTGATACCGCAATTTTTATACGATTCGGAGTCCAATTCTATGTCGTAATACTCTACGAACTGGGAGTTGTATAATATAGCTTTTGGACCTTTATGTGAACCCTGCTTATAGCTTGATGTATGCTCATAGGGTAGCTGTTGGACAACACATTGGCATGATTTGTATTTATAATATGCATGCTCCGTTATGCCAAGAAAATTGGATGATGCGTTCAGTACTTTCATATTGTAAAATGCTCAGCCACAAATGAAACTCTTTTTTTGATGAATATTAGCGTAAAAAAAAAGGGAGTGAATTCTACGAACTCACTCCCTTTTGTATCTTTACGCTAGAATGATGGTCTTATCTCACACGTTCTATGTATTCGCTTGTGCGTGTATCTACTTTTATCTTGGTACCGCTTTCTACAAATAGGGGAACGTTTATAACAGCACCAGTTTCTAAAGTAGCAGGTTTTAGTGGATTATTTGCGGTATCACCTTTTATGCCTGGCTCACTGTAGGTTACTTCGAGCACTACATGCTTAGGAGCGTCAGCCATGATAGGATTTCCATCATCAAAATAAACACCCAAAATCATCTCCTCTTTGATGAATTTCATTTGCTCTCCCATCATAGTTTCGGGAATTGCCACCTGCTCATACGTTTCGGTATTCATCAGCATTAGGTTGTCGCCATCTTTGTATAGGTACTGCATTTCTATGAGATCTACACGTACATCGTCTATCGTTTCACCACTTCTAAATCGATTTTCCATCGATTTGCCAGTGATGGCATTCTTCATTTTTACCTGATAAAAAGCTCCACCTTTACCCGGCATTGTATGTTGGTAGTCTACTACTTGGCATAACTGGCCGTTGTAGCGTAGAAACATTCCTCTTGATAAGTCTTGTGTTGTTGCCATGGAGGGCAAATATATTGCAGTTGAGCGTAATTTTGATTAGAAATTTAAAACGTCTCTTGGTTCATCCGTACAAAAGTATTTTTGGTTATATCAAAAGTTGTCTTGGCTGCTTCAATGGCTTTGTCTACCTTCAAAGTATCTTCTATTTCATTTAGGTGATCTAGAAAAATCTTCCACATCATACCTAGCCTCTCTCCATAGCAGGAGTAAAAATGAAAATCATCCAACGTGCTAAGATTAGCATTTTGTTTCAGTTGTTTATAAATGATAGCACCTCCGAGTGTACTCCCTTCAAAAACGTAGAGTGAACCGATAAATGCCTCATATGTATCAGCGGGAAATAGTAGATTATCTGTATCCGGTATTGAAACTCCAAGTGCCTTTGCATCTTTTTCTAATGTAGCAGTTTTTCTGCGTTGCTCTAGCATTATATCTTTTGGAATTTCGAAGTCTAGTTCTGACCACTGTGCCTCAAATCCCTTGTTTAGCATAAGATTGGTTAAAATAAGTTTTTTATACTCGTCTAGTGTGAGTCTACCGCTCATTATCTGCCCGCTGAAGCCTACAGCTTCTACGTCTTTATGGTTTTGTGCGGTTTCGTTTTTGATTCGTTCTCTTATCATTTTTATGTTTATTTAGACTAAATTAAAATAGTACATCAAATAACTATAAAATAGCCAACATTTCCACACGATAGTTCTGCACAATTTTTTTGCCTTAACATTGCATTAGCAAAAGTTAAGGGAAGCCAAGTGAAAATCTTGCACTGTACCCGCAGCTGTATTGTTCTACTATAATGTTGCTTATCTCAATACCACTGTCCCGACATTACGGGATGGGAAGGTCGCAACATTAGGAACTAAGTCAGAAGACCTACTTATGCTATTAGTACTCAATATGCTTTCGGGAAGAAAAGCTGTAAGAGCCTTAAGTGTACTCGTACGCCAGACTTTTATAAAATTTTTGCCTCTTGGGTTATTGTGTTTGATAACGGGATAAAAAACCAACCAGTGAAATCAGCACTAGCTGTCATACTATCTATACTTAGCCTCGCCGCAATGGGACAGGTCAAGACGGAACGTTTAGCACGTAAGGATACAGTTATGCCTCGGATATTAGACTCTGCTACCATAGCTGTGATGAAGCAGAGTGTAGATAGAAATCTGATATCTCAAACACTGCTCAAAGCCAACCCCAGTCAAAACTTTGCTGAGCTATTGCAGAAACAAAGCGGTATTTTCATACGCAGCAGAGGTGCAGGTGTGCTCAGCACTCCAAGTTATAAAGGTCTTGGTACACAACAAACGCCTATCCTTATCAATGGGGCTAATATGCAGAGTAGTATGAATGGTACGATGGACTTGAGCATTATAGATGCAGCTCATTTTGGTGGACTTAGTCTGTGCCAAGCTGATGCAAATAGCACCGGAGTTCAAAATATGGGTGATGCCATCAGCCTCTCTTCTCTTAATAGTCCTCGCGGGCTTCATCTAGGTCTTAGTGGCAGTACACAAGAGGAATATTCTGCCACTGTGAAATATGTAACTGGCAAGAAAAAATGGTACTACGGAATAAGCGGTATCGCTACACAGTCTGAAAATGTGGTGGATCTTGACCACTATAATATGCCAGATGTACAGCCTAATACCGATTTTAAAAGAGCGAGCATACTACAAACCGTAGGGTACAAATGGGCCAGAAGTCAATGGACCAATACGTTATATCTGCAAGGGGCTGAGCGTGGTATTCCTCCTCCTTTTTATCAGATAAATAAAAGTAGACAGCAGGATGCTAATGCTATGATGGTGAATAAGTTTCGTCATAGATCTCGGAATTACTGGGTGTGGGAAATAGCAAATCAGCTATGGGCAGAACAGATTGTTTTTGATAATTGGAAAAGCGGAGAGACCACCGATAGCCGAGTACTCAATGTGAATACTACTGCATCAGTAAGCAAGTATTTTAAAAGAACGTGGTCTGCCAGACTTGGAGCAGCACTGGATATGGCCAACTATGAGTCAGAAGCGTTAGTAGCAAATGCAACTTGGAATAGACCACGAGTGTTTTTTGATATAGCTAAGCGATTCAAAAAAGTGAAACTAGAGCTGCACCAAAACACCATAGCCTATGAAGGAAAGTTAGCAACGAGCGGTGGGTTAACGGCAAATGGTGGGTTTGCTAAAATATACCAATGGACTGCAAGTGTACAGCGTGTATATCGACTACCTGTGCTCAATGAGCTTTACTGGTATAACCCTGGGAAGGAAATGGGCAACGACTCCTTACTACCAGAACAAGGCTACAAAGCAGAAGCAAAGTTAAGCCGCTACGGAAAAAATATGCAGGTAACGATAAATCCGCATATTGGTACTTTTGAAAACTGGATACAATGGACAGGAGCTACTGAAATCTCACCCGTAAATATTCACAGTGTAATGGTTTATGGTGCCGTACTTACGGCGAATCACGAGAAGAAATTTAAGGGGATACGACTACTTACTCAGGCAAATATAAATTATGTACGTGCCACTTATCAGTATGAAGATGAGAATGATACACGAAATGGAAAGCAGCTCATATTCACCCCGCAGCTTACGGGTAACCTAACATTTACAGTAGTTCACAGCAATTTGGGTCTATATGCCAATGCACACATGGTGAGCAGTAATTATTACTCTTCCGATAATATAAGCTCATTAGATCCTTACCAACTTTATGAACTAGGAGGCTACTACGAATGGCCACAAATCAGAATAGGAGCGGTAGCCAGCAATGTGCTAAATACACCCTACTTTACGCAACCACGCACACCGTTGCTGGGCAGAAATTTTAAAATCAACATTAATTATACCATCAAATCATAACATTCATGAAAAGAAATCTACTCCTAATTTTCACAGCATTTTTGGTGCAAGCCACCTTCGCTCAGATTACCCACCCACGTGTGTATTCTACCTTTGATAACCTACCGTTGGCTAAAGCGGATACCTTTAATAATGGAGTAGACGGTAGTGCTGGGTTTACCCATTACGGAAGAACGTGGAACAATGCTTACAATGATGCTTGGGGAAGTTGGAGTGGATGGGCACTTAGCAATATGACCGATACGGTTACTGCTGGGTTTATCAATCAGTATAGTGCTATCACTGGTAGTGGTGTTAGTGGAACTCCAAATTATATGGTCAGCACCGGAAATGGAGCATATATCAAACTAGATGAGCCGACGTTCATTTCTGGGGCGTATTTTACCAATGCAACCTATACGGCTCGTGATATGGAACAAGGAAGTGGATTTAGTAAAAAGTTTGGTGGAGATGATGGTAATGATGAAGACTATCTGCGAGTTATCATTAGCTCGTACTTGGATGATACTTTTGTGGATAGCACGATTTTTTACTTAGCAGACTTTCGTTTTGCGGATAATAGCCAAGATTATATAGTGAAGGATTGGACGTTTGTAGATTTTAATGAGGATGTTACGACAGATATAGAAGTAGATAGTATTTCGTTCCGATATGAAGGGAGCGATGTTGGTGAGTTTGGCTTGAATACGCCAAAATACTTTTGTATGGATGATTTTAATGCAATAAGCGATGGAAAAGTATTTGGTGATAGATTCACACTGGCAGCAGATACATTTTATAATGGAAATGATAATTCTGGGGGATTCGTCTTAGACCAAATGTTTTTCCCAAATAATTTTAATTCTACGTGGAATAGTTGGAGTGGATGGAGTATGAGCACGATGTATGATACTGTGACACCTGCTTACGGAAATCAGTACTCAAGTATGATGATGCCGTTAAGTACTTTGCCAAATTCTAACGATGTAGTACATCAGCAGTGTTTTATTAGTGGGGGAGTGACCAATGAAATACGTGGGCCATATTTAGACGGTAATGACCCTTCACTATTTGGCTTGTTTGTACCACCTGCACCTATTGCATTGTACCTTACAAACACGACGTATGCTTACAGAGATATGGAGCAGGGGAGTGGCTTTAGTAAGAAATTTGGAGGAGCAGGCGGTAACGACCCTGATTATTTTAGGTTACTGATACATAGTATTTCTGTGCAAGGAGATATCCTGGATACCGATACGGTATACCTTGCAGATTTTAGATTTGAAGATAACTCGAAAGACTACATCCTGAAGGAATGGAAAGAAGCAAAAATATCACCGTGCCATAAGATTGGATTTGAATTGCAGTCATCTGATAATGGAAGTTTTGGGATGAATACGCCAGCTTATTTTAGTCTGAGCCTTATTCAGCTACGCCCGGCATCTATTGCGACTCAGAATGCTATAATACGGTTAAAAGCTTTTCCAAATCCTGCTATAAATAAACTAAATCTGCAGGCAGATGAGATGATACAAGAAGTGAAAATACAGGGCTTGGATGGTAGAGTATTAACGCATATTGATAATAGGGTGTTATCAAAAAAAGTGGAGGTAAGTACAACATTTCTAACGTCAGGTATTTACTTCGCTACCGTAACCACCGCAAAAGGCACAGCTACCAAACGATTTATAAAACAATGAGATTAGTTACGCTAATAGTTACTGTAATTTCACTTGCTGCTCAAGCTCAGTTTGATGGGCCGGGAGGCCAATCGGGCAGCATGTCGATAGATAAAGATCACGCAAGTATTACAGCATGGGCGACGTCAGCTGATTTGCAAGTAGGCCCTTTGCAAAATAGTGACTCATCGCTTGGTTATCCTACCCTAGGCACAGTAGCAAGTGCCTTGGGAGCTTTTGATGGCGACTTAGTAAGCCTAGGCGATGGAGGTACTATTACTTTAAGCTTTGCACGGCCTATACAAAATGGCGACGGGTATGATTTTGCGGTTTTCGAAAATGGATTTAACGTTGGACTCTCATATTACCTAGAGTTAGCCTTCGTAGAGGTAAGTGAAAATGGAACTGACTTTGTGCGTTTTCCGAATGAGAGTGTGATAGATACGGGTTTTCAAACGGATAATTTCGGATATACCGACCCAACTAAAATATATAATTTGGCGGGAAAGCATCAAGCACCTTATGGTACGTTGTTCGATTTGGAAGAAGTGGGTATGAACGAAGTAAACTACGTGCGACTGATAGATGTGGTGGGGAGCGTAAACGATAGCTTCGGCTCCCGAGATAGCAAGGGTAGGATTATAAACGACCCTTGGCCTACACCTTTTGCCAGTAGCGGTTTTGACCTAGACGCTGTGGCAGTGGTGAATGGCACATTGTTAAAGCGTGAAGAGCACGTATTAACAGGTGTAAATATTTATCCAACCCGTGCAAATGTATACCAGTACATAACTGTAGAGTCACCTCAAGATGCCAGAGTAGAACTGATGGATATGCAGGGGAAAATCATCTTGGAAACTACTGAAAATCAATTTTCGGTAGATCAACTAGGAATTTATTTGGTAAGGGTGATTCAAGCGGATAAGGTGTACACACAGAAGATTGTGGTAGAATGAAGTGCGTTAGACTAGTTACTTTTTTACTCGTATCGAGTTTAATTTTACACGGCTGTAGCGACGAACAACCCACGCCCGAAGTAACCGTAAATGGAGGAGAGGTACTCATTGCCAATCAAGGTAACTTTGGCTGGGGAGAAGGCACACTCAGTGCTTATAATCCTGCAAGTAAGGAGATACAAGACGATGTTTTTAAGTCTAAGAACAACGAGGCATTGGGCAATGTGTTTCAGTCTATAACCAAGATTGACAATCGCTACTTTATGGTGATGAATAACTCCGGCAAAGTAGTGGTGACCGATACGAATTTTGTAAAAACAGGCGAAATCACAGGATTGATCTCACCGCGATACATTTACGAAGTAGCGGAAGGTAAGGCTTATCTTACAGACATTTACGCAGATGCTATTTCGGTAGTGGACCTGAATACACTAACCGTTACCAGTACTATCACTACCAATGGTTGGTCGGAGCGTGGTGTGGTGGTAGACGGACTGTTTTGGTTTGCTGCACCCGAAACAGATAAGGTCTTTCGCATAGACATATCACGTGACAAGATGTATGATAGCATTCAAGTAACATATGCCCCGATAGACTTGGTGATAGACCAAAATGAGACGGTATGGGTAGCCTGCCAAGGAGACGAAACCAAAGATGTGAAGCCTATAATCTCACGTATAGATAAAACCTTGACATCTGTGCAGGATGTAGCTGTACAGATAAACGGAACTCCGTCTAAACTGGTTTTTCACCCACAGAATAACTCTGTACTTTATCTCGGAGACGGCGTGTGGGAATTAGAAGATTTGGGTTTTACCCAAAGTCAACTCTTATCACAAAGCGGGGAGGTGTTTTACACCATGGGTGTAGATCCTCGTAACGGGGACGTGTACGTTGCTGATGTGGTAGATTACGTTTCTAGAAGCAGAATAACCCGACTAGATGGTCAAGGAGCACTGCTCGACGAGTTTTCGGCAGGTATTATCGCAGGTGATTTCTTTTTTCCGTAGGATAAAATTGCTACGATTATCTTCGTAGCCTTGATTAAGTTTAAAGATATATTCAAGCTAGCCAAGCCCTACAGGCCGCAGCTATTTAAGTTTTTAGGGTTTAACATACTTACGGCTATTTTTAATGTGGTGAGTATTGGGATGGTTATACCCTTCCTCAAAGTACTTTTCAGAAAAAATCCAGAGGTAATTCCAGTTGCTTTTTCTTATAATCCTACAGACTTTATCGCATTTTTAGATTATCGGATTAGCTACAAGATTCAAGAGTTGGGTCAGTTCAATGCTCTCATTTACTTTTCGCTGGGTATAATTATTGCTTTTTTTCTAAAGAATATTTCGCTGTACTTCTCATTTTTTAATCTGGCCTACGTGCGAAGTGCCGTAGTGCGAGACATCAGAGAACGAGTGTATAATCATATCTTAAAGTTGCCACTTAGCTACTTTAATAAGGAGAAGCGAGGAGATACCATTAGCAGATTTACCAATGATGTAAAAGAGGTGGAATGGAGCCTGCTGGGTGTGATTGAGCTTTATTTCAAGCATCCAATATCTATTCTTATTCCTTTTATCGCCTTGTTTATTATCAGTTGGCAGCTCACACTATTTGTGCTTATAGTATTACCACTGAGTGGGTATCTGATAAGTAGAGTAGGTAAAAGACTGAAAAACGCCGCACAAGCAGGACAGGAGAAAATGGCAGAAGTTCTTTCTCACTTAGAAGAAAGCCTTCACGGTATTAAGATTATTAAAGCATTCAACGCGGGAAAGGATAAAGAAGAAAAATTTAAATCGCTAAATGATGATCACTTTGTTCAAATGGTAAAACTCCACAGAAAGGAGTTTTTAGCATCACCATTGAGTGAGTTTATGGCAAGTATCGTGATGAGTGCGATATTAATTTTTAGCGGATACCTTATTATCAAAACAGATTCACCGCTAGACCCGGAGTTTTTGATCGGATACATTGCGATGTTTTCTCAGCTCATTCCACCCGCCAAAGCCATATCTGAAGCCTTCTTTAGACTCAAAAAAGGAGCTGCATCACTCGATAGAATAAACGACGTACTTACGGCAGAAGTGGAGATAGACAAAAATGGTGTCCCCGCACCAGAGTTCAGCGAAGAAATAAAATTGACCAACGTAAACTTCTCGTATGGAGATGGCCCTCTGGTGCTCCAAAACATCAATCTGAGCATCAAAAAAGGTGAAACTGTAGCCTTGGTAGGAGCTAGTGGAGGAGGTAAGTCTACGCTTGCAGATTTGATACCACGTTTTCATGAATTGAATAGCGGAAGCATTAGCATAGATGGTCAAGACATAAGCAATATACAGCTCCACTCACTGCGTAGGATGATGGGCATCGTAACCCAAGATGCCATATTGTTTAACGATACGGCAGCCAACAATATTAAGATGGGGGACTTTTACCTAAGTGGAGACCAACTGATGACTGCCGCCAAGGTAGCCAATGCCCACGAGTTTGTAAGAAACTTGCCTAAAAGCTATAACACCAACCTAGGCGAGAAAGGCATGAACCTCAGTGGTGGCCAACGTCAGCGTATGAGTATAGCACGAGCGGTAGCCAAAGAGCCACCAATTCTTATCTTGGACGAGGCAACCAGTGCCTTGGACACCGAAAGCGAAAAAATGGTGCAAGATGCCTTGGAAAAGGTAATGCAAAATCGCACGAGTATCGTGATAGCCCATAGACTCAGCACTATACAGAATGCCGATAAAATTGTGGTTCTAGACAAAGGTCAAATAGCTGAGCAAGGCAGTCACGCAGAGCTCATTGCCAAAGGCGGTATTTATAAAAAATTGGTCGATTTGCAGACGTTTGAATAACGTGAAACGTTTCTGTATAAACACGCCTCTAAGGCGTGTTCATACAGAAAAAAACATAAATTTGTCGCCACATAAACATAAAGAACGCATATGAGTCATAACATCACACCAGGAGTAGCCACTGGAGACGAAGTACAAGCAATATTTGCACACGCTAAAGCAAACAACTACGCATTACCAGCAGTAAACGTAACGAGTAGTAGTACTGTAAACGGTGTGTTGGAGGCAGCAGCAAAGCTAAACTCGCCTGTTATCATACAATTCAGTAACGGAGGAGCACAGTTTTTTGCAGGCAAGGGACTAAGCAACGAAAATGAGAAAGCAGCGATTGCTGGTGGTGTAGCAGGTGCAAAGTATGTACACGCTATGGCCGAAGCCTATGGGGTAAGTGTGATATTACACACCGACCACGCAGCGAAAAAATTACTTCCTTGGATAGACGGTTTGTTAGACGCAAGTGAGAAACATTTTGCAGAGACAGGAAAGTCACTTTACAGCTCACATATGATTGACCTCTCAGAAGAGCCTATAGAGGAGAATATCGAAATATGTAAGACCTATCTAGAGCGTATGTCTAAGATGAATATGACACTAGAAATAGAGCTAGGAATCACAGGTGGAGAAGAAGACGGAGTAGATAATACAGACGTAGATAGCAGCAAACTGTATACACAACCAAGTGAGGTAGCTTATGCCTACGAAGAGTTGATGAAAGTAAGTCCTAGATTTACAGTAGCAGCGGCATTTGGCAATGTGCACGGCGTGTACAAGCCAGGAAACGTAAAACTGACTCCTATTATCTTGAAAAACTCTCAAGATCACGTTCAGGAAAAATATAATACTGGTGCTAATCCAATTGATTTCGTATTTCACGGTGGGTCAGGTTCTACGCTAGAAGAAATAAGAGAAGGAATCTCTTACGGTGTAATCAAAATGAACATTGATACCGATACGCAATATGCATTTACCGAAGGAGTAAGAGATTATATGCTAGAGAAGAAAGAATATGTGAGTCGTCAGATTGGTAACCCAGACGGAGATGATATTCCAAATAAGAAATACTACGATCCACGTAAGTGGGTAAGAGAAGGTGAGTTGACATTCATCACTCGTTTAGAAAAAGCGTTCGCTGATCTTAACAATGTAGGGACACTATAAGCTTAAAATATAAAGGTCCATTTGCAGAGCAAATGGACCTTTTTTTTGTTTCTTTGGAATTATGAAAATCAAGTATGCTGTAATCTTATTACTGTTTTTGGGAAGTTGTAGCAAGGTAGATTTGCCTACACAAGAATCGGGAAAAATAGTGGGTGAGTGGGAATGGGTAGAAAGTAGAGGTGGTTTATCTGGAGATGATGTACTTACTCCAGAGACTCAAAGCGAAACACGTGAGCTAGAATTCAAAGAAAATGGTAAATATAGAGATTGTATAGATGGTGATACGGAAAGAGGCAAGTATTCACTCGAGGTCAAATCCAATTCACAAGGAGACTATTTGTCAATATACCTAGACGGTAAGTCTTTTGCAGCTAAGTCTAGGCTCACTTTTTCAGGTCAAGACACCATGTCTCTATTCCCGGAGGATTGTGCAGACTGCTTTGTAACTACTTATGCGAGAAAGTAAGTTCCACTTGCTTTTTTTACAGACCCCTGTGATATTTTGAAAAGTTCCAGGCTTGTCTTCAAGAGTTATTCTTTAAACTTAAACTTTGCTCCGTAACTTTATCCAATCTTCTGCGTAGTGCATCCATAGGATGCGTACACTTTTATGGCTGCTTACTTTATTTGTGATGATGACTGCTGTGGCTCAACATACACTTTACCTTTTCCCGGGGCAGGGTTCAGACTCGGCTATCTTCGGCAAGATGGATTTTCCAGGTACGTTTGAGCTGAAGTATATGACTTTGCCAACTCCCGATAAAGGGGAGATGATGCCTGAGTATGCTCAGCGTTTTGTGAGTCAGATAGATACGACCCAGCCATATAGTCTTATCGGTGTTTCGCTCGGAGGTATGATATGCTCAGAGCTGGCAGATGTGCTACAGCCCGATAAGGTGATTCTCATCTCTAGTGCTAAGTGTGTGGCAGAATTGCCTGTTAAATATCGATTTCAACAAAAAATTCCTTTGAATAAAATGATTCCTGCAAGTTGGTATAGAGGCGGAGCGTTACTTCTTCAACCCATCGTGGAGCCAGACCGAAACAAAGAAAAAGATACCTTCAAGCGAATGTTGAAAAGCAAGGACAAGGTATATATGAAACGAGCGGTGAATATGATTGTCAATTGGCAGAAAGAGACTTTCAACTCTAACATTATTCACATACACGGAGATAAGGATAATACCATTCCAATCAAAAATGTAAGACCAACTGTAACCATAGTACGAGGAAGCCACATGATGGCACTCACAAAGGGTGAAGAAATAGGTAAACTCATCGTGGATCGGTTGTCACACTGAGTGTTATTCGACGAAAGGAGAATAACACTCAGCGGCGGCTCTAACAAGGGGTGATTGAAGTTACATTTATATTGAGCTTTACACATATTAGTCGTGCTACTTTTAGGGTGGGTTCACTCTTGCCTGTAAGATACTTACTCCCAATAGTTTAGAAAGTTTTATCAGTTTTTTGTGTCGAATTTCAAATCTCTTAACTAGAAAGAGCCCCAATCAAATCATACTTCGTCAAGATATGCACCGTGCCGCTGAGTTCTTTTACAAGTACAGCTGGGTTTTCTTTATTGATAAGGCTTGATACTTGTTCTGTGCTTGCGGAAGCTGCTACCATTGGAAAAGGTGCTTGCATGACTTCACTTATCTTATGGTCTGCTAGGCTAGGGTTTTTGAGCAATTGGCTCAATAGGTTATTGTCATTTATACTTCCTACAAACTCACCCGCGGCATTGGTCACAGGTAGTTGGCTTATGCCGTGCTTCTCCATTAAGTCAAAAGCAGCTTTCACGTGGTCTGTATCGTGTACCGTGAGCATAGGTAGGTGTCTGTGTGCCGAAATCATATCCTCTGCCGTTTTGGGTGTGCTGTCTAAGAAACCGCGTTCTTTCATCCACTCATCATTAAACGCCTTGCCCATGTAGCGAGTAGCGTGGTCGTGAAAGAGTACCACTACTACGTCCGTTGGTTTGAGCATATGAGCACATTGTAATATTCCTTTTACAGCACTTCCCGCACTATTTCCCACGAGCATTCCTTCCTCCTTAGCGAGCTTACGCTGCCATAGCAGTCCGTCTTTGTCTGTCACCTTCTCAAAGTGATCTATGATGTCAAAGTCTACATTCTCTGGCAATATATCTTCACCTATACCTTCGGTTATGTATGGGTAGATTTCCTTCTCGTCAAATTCTCCTGTTTCCTTATACTTCTTAAAAACGGAGCCGTAGGTATCTATTCCCCAGCATTTTATATCGGGATTTTTTTCTTTTAGGTATTTACCCACGCCGCTTATTGTTCCGCCAGTTCCTACACCTACTACAAAGTGTGTGATTTTGCCTTCGGTTTGTTCCCATATCTCAGGGCCGGTACTTTCGTAATGAGCTATGGCATTACTCGGATTGTCATATTGGTTTACGTACCACGCGTTGGGTATCTCGCTGCCCAGTCGTTTACTTACCGAGTAGTAGGAGCGAGGGTCTTTGGGGTCTACATCTGTAGGGCACACAATGACATCTGCACCTACTGCTTTTAGAGCATCTACTTTTTCCTTACTTTGCTTATCAGTCGTCACAAAGATGCACTTGTACCCCTTCACAACGGCTGCTATCGCTAGCCCCATACCCGTGTTACCACTTGTACCTTCCACTAGGGTGCCACCTGGTTTTAGTCTACCGTCTGCCTCGGCATCTTCTATCATTTTCAGAGCCATACGGTCCTTTACAGAGTTCCCAGGATTGGTTGTTTCTATTTTGGCTAGTACCAAACACGGAAGACTCTCTACCGTTTTATTGAGTTTTACAAGGGGAGTATTTCCGATAGTTTCGAGTATGTCGTTGTAATACATAGGTGCAAAACAACATAATTTTTGTGAGGTACGTGTGCGATTATTGATTTGGAACAGGAATAAAGTTGAGTTGCTAATGCACTAAGACTAAAGACTTGAGAATAAAGGAGCAAGAGACTTTTGTATTTCCAACTATTACTGCGAATATTGAATCCTTTCAATTACTTGTATGCCGCGTTTCACCATCCATAGCGTTATGAAGAATTATCACTTTTGGGTAGTCTTATGTTTTGCAATTTCTTTACTATTTGTCTGCGTTGCCCGCTTTAATCATCCTGTACACAAGCATAATGTGGTGATAGAAGATGCTAAAGGCTATTACGCCCATTTGCCTGGCATTTTCATATATGATGATCTCAATTTTAAGTTTAACCAAGATATAGAATATCATAAGCACAAGGAAACCCGATATACGGATTATAGATACAAGCTAGATAAGCAGCGGATTTTTACAAAATATTATGTAGGCACAGCTATTGCTTATGCTCCGTTTTTTCTGATAGCCCACGGCACGAGTAGGGCTATGGGATGGGATAGTGATGGATACACGGCGTGGTACCACGGATGGATAGTGATAGCCGCCTTATGCTATTTACTTATTGCTATGTTTTTTATAGGCAAAGTGCTTGATTTTTTTGGCATAAAGCAATGGGCGAAAATTTTTGTGGTTGTTGCTTCGTTTTTTGGGACCAACTGGTTTTACTATACTACGTGGGAGAGTGGTATGTCGCACATCTATTCGGCCGCAGTTATAGCTGCTTTTTTGTATTTCTTTATCCGATTTAAGCACGACAGTAATTGGCGACAAGCCATAGTGCTTGGTTTCTTGCTTGGGTTCATTGTCTTACTTAGACCTAGCAATTTATTTGTTATGGTATTCTTGCCGTTATTTTTTAACTCTTGGTCAGCATTTTGGGAATTTGTAAAGTCGAAATTACTCAAATTTAAAGTGTTATTGAGTGTTCTGCTCGCTTTTGTCGCTGTAGTCTCCATCCAATTTATTATCTATAAAATTCAATTGGGTCAGTGGTTTATTTATGGGTATATAGGTGAAACTTTTTATCTATCAAAGCCTCACATATCGGAGTTTCTATTTAGCATACGCAAAGGATTTTTTATCTATACGCCCTTATACGTGTTTAGTATTATTGGACTTAAGTTTTGGTACGGACAAAGCAGATTTCAAGCTATATGGTGGATAGTCGCAATGTTTGTGCACATTTATGTCTTATCCTCGTGGCATATGTGGTGGTATGGCGGTACATTGGGGACACGTGTTATGGTTGAGTATTACGTTTTTTGGATGATACCGCTCGCTTATTTACTGCAATCCATTAAGCGAACGCACTTATTTTGGGTTATTCCACTTAGTATATGTTTTGTGCTAAATGGTGTCTTACAACAGTACCAATACCGCCTCGGCATATTGCATTGGGATAGTATGACATGGGATATGTACAAGGATATCTTTCTGTTCCCTATAGTCAAATAGCTGTAGTTGATTTAAAACCTATCTGTTTATCAGAGGTTTTTATCCAAAAGGGTTTCATAGTTTCCCAAAAATTAGAGATTTGTGCCAGATAAAAAATAATAATGAAAAAAGTATATACATTTATTTTAGGAATTGCTGCCGTATTTAGCAGCTTCTTTGCCAAGGCAGACGAGGGTATGTGGATACCAGCATTGCTTACTGATAACTATGCTCAAATGGAGCAAATGGGTCTGAAACTCACTGCCGAGCAACTTTATAGTATCAATAATAGCAGTATGAAAGATGCTATTGTAAGACTAGGAAGCGGTTTCTGTACAGGAGAGATTATCTCTAGCCAAGGACTTATCCTTACCAATCACCATTGTGGATATAGTGCTATTCAAAAATTAAGTACTACTACTGCAAATCATCTAAAAAATGGTTTTTGGGCTAAGGATCATTCTGAAGAGCTAGATGCTGGTTTCTCAGTATCATTCTTGGTACGTATAGATGATATCACCACCAAAGTACTAGATGGTATAGCAGATGGTGCTACCTCAGATGAACGCAACAAGATGGTTGCTGAAAACTCTTCTGCCATTAAAAAAGAACTTTCTATGGATGATACATACTCGGTAGATATCAAAGAGATGTTTAGTGGTAATAAATATTATGCTTATGTATATGAAGTGTTTGGCGACGTAAGATTGGTAGGAACCCCACCAGAGAGTGTAGGCAAGTATGGAGGTGACACAGATAACTGGATGTGGCCACGTCATACAGGTGATTTTTCTATGTTCAGAGTATATGCTGATAAGAACAATAAAGCTACGGTAGGATATAGCGAGGATAATATACCTTATACTCCTAAGCATCACTTGCCAGTAAGTGTAAAAGGTGTAGAGCAGGGAGATTTTGCCATGATATGGGGTTTCCCGGGGAGTACAGATAGATACTTATCATCGTATGGGGTGAAAAATGCCACAGATATAGACCAGCCTGCACGTGTAAAAATACGTAGAACTAAACTAGACGTTTACGAAAAGTACCAAACACAAGATGAAGCTGTAGATCTTATGTACGCTGCAAAACATGCTCAAGTAGCCAACTACTGGAAATACTTTATGGGTCAAACGAGAGGACTCAAAAGACTAGATGTAGAAGGAAAGAAAAAAGGGGAAGAAGATGCCTTTGTTGCTTGGGTAAATAAAGGAGACGCTGCTCGCAAATCTAAGTATGGCAATGTGATCACTATGTACCAAGATGCATACAAAGTATACGATGAGAAAGTTTTAGCTCAGACCTACTGGATGGAAGCCATATATGGAATTGAGTTTACCAAGTATGGTTTTGGATTTCACCGTTTGAATGGCATGTATCAAATGCTTGGAGCGGAGAAAGACAAAGAGAAAAAAGCTAAAATTCAAGAAAAGATAGACGGAATGGTGAAGCGATTAGAAGGTTCTACTCCGGCTAACTTCAAAGATTATTATGCACCTATAGACAGAGAAGTAGCAGAAGCTATGATCAATTACTATGTGAATGACATACCTGCAGATCAACGCCCAAAAGAGTTTAACACGATGCTCACCAAGAGCAAAGGCAGTATTGCTAAACTAGTAGATTACATTTTTGCAAAATCAATATTAGTGGACCAATCCAAAGCAGAAGCTTTTTTGGCTAGTCCGAGTGCTAAAAAATTGAAAAAAGATCCTGGAGTGAAATTCAGTGGTATTATGCTCGATTTCTATTTGCAAGATCTACAAGGAATGTTTGCTGAGGCAGAACAAAACAGAGCGACAGCAGACCGACTGTACAAAGCAGCTTTATTCGAAATGCATCCAGACAAACTATTTGCTCCAGATGCAAATAGCTCTATGCGATTCACCTATGGACAAGTATTGGATTACTCACCGGGTGATGCTATGATGTATAAGCACTTCACCACTATGAAAGGTGTGTTAGAAAAATATCAACCGGGAGATCACGAGTTTGATTTGCCTAAGGGCTATCTCGCAAAAGCCAAAGAAGGTGATTTTGGTGAGTATGCTAAAGAAGGAGAAGATCTACGTATCTGTTTTCTTACCAATCACGATATTACAGGTGGTAACTCAGGAAGCCCCGTAATTAATGGTAATGGCGAACTTATTGGTCTTGCTTTTGATGGTAACTGGGAGGCAATGAGTGGAGATATCGCTTTTGAGCCAGAGTTGCAGCGTACTATCTCAGTAGATATACGCTATGTACTGTGGTGCATAGATAAGTTAGCAGGAGCTAAACACATTGTAGACGAAATGACATTGGCAAGATAATTCATTGATTGCCAAGTAAATATATTGAGCCACTCTTAGGAGTGGCTTTTTTTTTGAATATATTGTAACTTTATTCAAACCTTAGCGTAATATCAACACTACCTACCAATGACCACGGCAGAATACAATGAATGTGTGAAGAACTATTCTGATGGAATATTTCGCTTTATTGTAAAAAATATCCGTGATGAATTTGAAGCAGAAAATATTGTTCAAAATACTTTTGAAAAGCTTTGGATACGCCTTGATAAAGTAGAAATGAAGACGGCAAAGTCATATCTCTTCAAAATAGCATACAATAATATGATAGATGTGATACGTAAAAATAAAAAACATACCGACATAGAAAATGCTCGCCATGTTGCTTCGGAATTGTATGAGTATGACAATCTGATGGAGTATGTAAATAAGGCCGTAAGTCAACTCCCCGAAAAACAACGAAGTGCAATTACACTGCGTGATTTTGAAGGTCACGATTATAGAAGCATAGGTGAGATTACTGGAATGAGCGAAAGCCAAGTGAAGGTGAATATTTTTAGAGCTCGAAAGTTTATAAAGGAATATGTACGTAAACTTGAAATAATGCTGTTTTAGGTTCTAATGATGCAGGAATGGCTGCATCATTAGAATTAACAATAGGAGATAGAAGAAATAAAATGAAATTGAATAAACATAATTATGAGTTGGTCATGTTTGACTTGTTAGAAGGCAACCTCAGCCAGTCGGATGAGCTACGTGTAATGAAGCAAATAGAGGAAGATGAATTTTTTTTCAAAGAGTGGAAGTTATTTAAATCAACAATCTTAGTAGCCGACAGTGATATAGTATATTCTAATAAGTCTGCTTTGCTCAAAAAAGAGAACGCAATAGTGTTGATTTACAAACCGTGGATGGCAGTAGCAGCAGGAGTTACTCTATTAGCTATGGTATTTGTACTTTGGCCAAGTGCGGCACCTAGTGAGTTAGCAGATATGCCCACCAATAAGCCAGAGGAAGCTACACCATTGGTATCCTTACCTGCTATTGATGATCTAACACAAAATGAAGAGGTGACAACCTTATTGACCGATAATACACCCAATATGAAAGAGCAAGAACCTAACAATGTAGGTGCTAAAAGTAGTGACGAGTCTTCAAAGATTAGGCTTGAGCAAGTTGTGCATGATGCACCCGCCAGTGCTGAGCAAGAGGCTATAATAACTCCCGAAAGCAGCAAAACACTCATAGCTGGGAGGCAAGAAATAGATAATGCCCGTAAGGCCGTGGATGAGCGACAGTTGGATAAACACTATAACGATGAACACAAAAAAGAAGAAGAGACTCCTGCCTCACAGCAAATAGCAAAGGGAGACGATGTTAAGCTAAATATAGAAATGACACCTATCCCTGAGGCTAAACTATTAGAAGAGAACTCCCGTAATGAAGCTATAGCGTCTACAGAAAATCAGACATCTAAAGAAAAGATATCAGCTTTTGTAACTAATAGCCCCTTAGAGCGTATTACATCTATAACACTAGCAGTGGCAGCTAAAGCAAGACATCCTAAGGTGAGATTAAAACCGAATTTTAAGAGAGATAGCCGGCCAAGTCTGGATATCGAATTTGAATCAGACGGATACCAAGCCATAGCAAGTTTGCAACCATTTAAAAAATAAGAACAAATAAATCAGCATAACAATGAAACGTATACTTAAGCACACGGTGGCATTTGCCTTCATTTGTATCTCGTCGTTGGCATTTGCACAGACAGATAGTACTGCTAATAACGAGAAAGAAACGGTATTTGAAACCAATAAAGTAAAGGTAGTTATAAAAGAGAAAGTAATCGTAACCAACGATGGAAAAGATACTATCGTAGAGCGGACCAAAGAAATAGTAGATGGTTCGTTGGACTATCTAAAAAATGAAATTGAGAAAGAAATAGAAGAAGAGGTAGTTGAGGATTTTGAAGTCGTAGAAGGACCAGAATTTATTGAGACAAGATGGAATAAATTCCACCTTGGGCTTAACAACCTGATGAATACAGACGGAAAATTAGAGACGGATGCCAATTATGGCAAAATGGAAGTTTCTCCTGCTAATTCGGTTAATTTTCAATGGGATGTTGTGACCCAAGCGATGAATCTATACAAAGGCAAGGTTCGGTTGGTATATGGTATAGGTATAGATTATAACAACTATCGCTTCAAAAATGATATTTCTTTAATGCCTGATTCCATTCCGCTTATGGTCCTAGAAGATGGTATAAATTATGATAAAAATAAGTTGGTCACTCAGCACCTAAATATTCCTGTGATGATTAACTTTAAGCTAGCTCCCAAAAATGCAAAAGAGGTAGTATATGTTTCTGCAGGAGCAAATTTGGGTTGCCTGATAAGAAGCCACCAAAAACAAGTTTGGGATGTTAAGGGTAAAAAGAAAAATAAAATACGAGATGACTATAACCTAGAGCAATTTAGAATTGGATATGAAGTGCAGTTTGGGTACAAAAACATAGTACTCTTCGGCAAATATTTTCCAAAGAGCATCTTCAAAGCAAATCAAGGTCCAGAGTTACGTACTGTATCTGCCGGGATATTGATAGGCAAGGTTTAAGAATTCATATATTTAGCTTTTATACAAAGGGCCTCGGTTGCATAGCAGCTGAGGCTTTTTAGCTTAGTACCACTCCATAGCTTGTGTTATGAGCTTATTTTGATCGTATATATCATAAGCAAAGTGCAATTGCCAATCCTCATCGTAGTATACAGTGCGGTAGTCCAGATATAATGGCATAGGTTTATCGAGACGTATTTTAGTGGTTTCTTCTAGTTTTTGTACTAAGGCGGTGGAATCATTTGGGTCAAATTCTTTAAGTCTACTAGGGTCTCTAGGGGGGTAACCCATCATAATTCTGAAATCATCTGCATCGTACTCATTGCTGTTTTGCATTAAAAACTCGCCAAATAAAATGGGTTTCTGTAATCGCACACAACCGTGGCTTACCGCACGTTGTGTCCTGCCAAAAGCACTTTTGCTGGGCGTGTCGTGAAGGTAGATGCTAAATGGGTTGTTAAACATGTACTTTACCGTACCCAATGCATTTTCGGGCCCGGGGTTTTGAACGATGTGGTAAGGTATTTTATTCTTGTTGATACGACTCCATTGTATGGTGTCTCCATTTATCTCTTCCTTACCTCTAAATACCTTGTAACCAGACCTACTTAGGTAAGAAGGGTCTTTGACTAATTTCCACCACATTTCTCTTTTGATTATACTGTAAGGAATAGTCCAAGTAGGGTTGACCATCATATAAGTGATATTACTAGCAATTTGTGGTGTTTCCATATTTTTCGGAAGTTTATATAACCATCCACTATCGGTATATTCTCGCACCATTGCATCATAGTTGTCTGGTAAATTTTTGCCAATACACACTCGGAATGATTTTACGCTATCTTTCCAATGTAGGTCTACGTCATACTTGGGCATATTTACGTAAACAAAAGGTCCTTTTTGCGGTTTATCAAACCAGCGTTGCCTTTCTAGGTTGGCACGTATTTGATTTATTTTATCACTAGGAGTAGCGTTTATAAGTCTGTAAGTTTTGTAACCCATAATGCCATCGGGTGTGAGATTATACTTGGCCTGTAGTTTTTTTATTTCTTTGTGCAGTGCCCTGGTATATACATTGGTGTCGGGCACTTGGTGTATGTCTGCGTCTGGCAGATTCTTACTTTTAAGCTTAGCTATAATGAGTGAGATAATAGGAGTGGAGTCACCCAACTCTATCTTAGGATGATCGGAGAAGTCAATGGCTGAAGATCGCTCCTGAGTGTTTTTAGCGAGATAATATTTTAGCACCGCCAATAATTCTTTGTACGTTCTGTCATCTTCGTGTATTTCCGATAGTTCCTCTATATGATTATCGCTTAATAAAAAATCAGAGTAGGCCCATTCCTTAAGATTATTACGCGGTAGCATGTATGTATAACCATACACATCCGCAGGATCGGTGCGCCCGTTTGCTATGTCTTCATAAAGTTGTAATAATCCGTTGCTCACTAAGACTTCGCACTTAGCCATTAATTGATAGGCACTATCTGCTGTTTTAGAATGCTCTATTTCTTTACGGTAGTAGTCCACTATTGGTAAGTGATAGTAATGCTTATTCATACCGTGTAATTGACCGTATATGAATGTCTCTTTTAACTTGGCCCAACTTGAACTATCTCCTAGCAGTGCATTCCACCAGAGTGGTTCGTAGTTTCTATTAGCATAAATAGACTTTAATGTATCGTGAAAATGCAAATTTTCTTTGCAAACTTCAGTAAGATCCGTTTCAAACTGGTCTTTTAGTTTTTGCGAAAATGCTTCGGGCGTGAGTTCAATACCACTTTGAACTACGGTATTTTCGACATGAGTAGTACAGCTACTGATTGCAAGCAGGGTGATGAGTAGAAAGTTAATCAGATCTTTCATTGATACCTTTTTGGGTGTCAGCAAATATGGGAAAAATGTTCGATTATGAACTTAGGTCGTCTACAGTTACGTATATATTGGCATTTAGAAGTTGGGATTTTTCTAAATAGGAAGGGGTAGGATGCCATATAAATAGACAAGTTCCACCTTGTATGGTGTTAACGAGTATTTCATTAATCTCTTGGCGAACTGCGGGGCAACCAAAACTTCGTCCTATACGTTCATTCCTGTTAACGATAGCTTCGCTTATATAATTGGCTCCGTGTATGACAATACCTCGGGCAAAAGCATTGTGGTTAAAGTTTTTTTCTAGGCCGTTTAGCTTTAGCGAGAGCTTATTACGCCCTTGATATAACCCGCCAGTGGTATAAAATCCTAGCGAACTCTGTTTGCTACTGTGCCTATTACTGAAGTACTTAGCATAGCGATCACCCGTACGAGCACCATGAGCCACCCATTCATTAAAAACGACGTGCTTAGTATCTAAGTCTATAACCCACATACGTTTATCATTGCAGTCCTGCGAAAAGTCGATTACAGTAAGATATTGAGGATTGGTGAGTTGTTGTGTTTGTTTGAGGTAGATGTATCCTCTTAGAGCGTGAGCTAAAACTTGCCCATTAAGTGTATCACAGCCCAGAGGATAAGTCAGCTGGCGATGAATACGGTTCGTGTAGTTAGAAAATTCATCAGAATAAAGTGACACAAGACGTTTACCATCTTCACTATCTGGGGGGTGGTAAACGGTTATTTTCGGCTGAAAAGCCGTGGTGATAGTCAATAAAAAAAAGTAAGTTAGACCTTTTGCCGCTACTCTAACATAACGACTCCATCGAGATACGATAAGGTCTGACTTGCTCATGTAATAATATTGTTATTCTGCTACTTGCATAGCTTCTTCTATAGCTTGTGCTACCTCAGTATCCAAAACGTTGGTAGACTCTATTTCAGTATCTACGACAGCAACTTTATTTTTATCCGCACAGCAGCTCTTCTTTTTACTACTAACAGCGACAAAACAAGCTGTATGGTCTGCACTTGCATGATCACATTTTGCAACATGAGCTGCAAGATCTTTTTTATTGCAAGATGTATCGTTAGAGCTACTATCTTCTGCATGACCACCTAGCATCGGAGCGATTACTAACCCTATAAGACAAGTAAGCTTTATAAGAATGTTCATAGAAGGACCCGATGTATCTTTAAAAGGGTCACCAACCGTATCTCCTGTAACAGCTGCCTTGTGAGCTTCAGAACCTTTGTAGGTCATTTCTCCGTTGATTTCTACACCTGCTTCAAATGATTTTTTGGCATTATCCCAAGCACCACCAGCGTTGTTTTGGAAAATAGCCCAAAGTACGCCTGATACAGTTACCCCTGCCATATATCCACCTAGCATTTCTGCTACCAATTGTTTTCCTTCCATTCCATATATAGCTAATCCTAACAATACGATAGCTATTGGGAATCCGATAGTAAGAATACCTGGAAGCATCATTTCTTTCAAAGAAGCTTTAGTAGATATAGCCACACACTTATCGTATTCTGGCTTACCTGTACCTTCCATTATTCCTGGGATTTCTCTAAACTGGCGTCTTACCTCTTCTACCATTTCCATAGCAGCCTTCCCTACGGCATTCATAGCAAGAGCAGAGAAGACTACGGGTATCATGCCACCAACGAAGAGCATAGCCAATACTGGAGCTTTAAATATATTGATACCGTTTATTTCGGTAAAGGTAACATATGCAGCAAATAGTGCTAATGAAGTAAGTGCAGCAGAAGCAATAGCAAAACCTTTACCAGTAGCCGCAGTAGTGTTACCGACAGAGTCCAGGATATCTGTACGTTCACGTACGATAGGATCTTGCTCACTCATCTCAGCTATACCACCTGCGTTATCTGCGATAGGACCAAATGCATCAATAGCCAACTGCATAGCAGTAGTAGCCATCATAGCAGAAGCAGCCATTGCAACTCCGTAGAATCCTGCAAAAGCGTAAGAAGACCATATAGCACCTGCAAATAACAATACAGTAGGGAAGGTTGAGATCATACCTGTAGCAAGACCAGCAATGATGTTAGTACCAGCACCTGTGCTAGATTGTTGAACTATTTTAAGAATTGGTTTTTTGCCAAGACCGGTATAATACTCAGTAACAGAAGATATAACAGCTCCTACAATAAGACCAACGATAGTTGCTCCAAAAACTCTTATCGAAGATATATCTTTATCAGCCTCTCCGAAGAAAGTCATATTCATTGTTTCTGGAAGCATCCAAGTAACAAGTCCATAACATGATACGGCAACTAGACCTATAGAAACCCAGTTTCCAATGTTCAATGCTCCCATAACTTGCTTTTCTTTAGCATCATTGCTTTTGATTTTCACTAGCAGAGTGCCGATCACTGATATAATGATACCTACACCCGCAATAGCCATTGGCAATAGGATAGGTCCCATTCCATTAAAGTCATCAGTGAAGCCTAAATTATCTCTGATCACATAGTTTCCGAGAACCATTGCTGCAAGAACTGTAGCTACGTATGAACCAAATAAATCAGCACCCATACCTGCTACGTCACCTACGTTATCACCTACGTTATCTGCAATAGTTGCAGGGTTACGAGGATCGTCCTCAGGAATACCAGCTTCTACTTTTCCTACAAGGTCAGCACCTACATCTGCAGCTTTTGTGTATATACCACCACCTACACGAGCAAATAATGCTATAGACTCAGCTCCAAGAGAGAATCCCGCTAGAGTTTCTAAAACAATAGTCATATTGTCGCCAAATGACATATCCGCTTCCCAAAGGAATTTATAAAAGAGAATAAAGAAAGCTGTAAGTCCTAAAACTGCAAGACCAGCAACACCAAGACCCATAACGGTACCACCACCAAAAGACACTTTAAGTGCTTGTGGTAAACTCGTACGTGCAGCTTGTGTTGTTCTAACGTTAGTCTGTGTGGCTATTTTCATACCCATATTTCCAGCAAAAGCTGAGAATAAAGCACCAAAAATAAATGCTATAACTATCAGGTAGCTTGTAGTGTCTACAAAGTATGCAACCCCCGCAAGGACAATACTTACTCCTATAACGAAGTAGGTTAGAAGTTTGTATTCTGCATTAAGGAAGGCAAGAGCACCTTCGTAAATGTGATCAGCAATTTCTTTCATTTTGCCGTTTCCAGCATCTTGTTTCATTACCCAACTTTTTTTCACTACCATATATAATAGACCAATAACGGCCATAACTATCGGCATGTAAATCATCAATTCTCCCATGATTAGTATTTGTTTTTTCGTGTTCGTTTATTTTAAAGCGTGCAAAAATAGAATTATATAAGTGAATTGACGTTTTTTAAGTAGGGTATTTATTAACTTAGAAGGAGTAGAAATAGGCCCGACTAGTAATTTTTGTGTGATAGGTTATATGCTGATGTGCATTATCATAATTTTCATACTACTTTTGATTTTTATAGAGAGGATTATGAATGTAATAAAAGGTTTTTTAAGCATTGCTTTTATGTTGTCCGTTGGTATAGTGTATGCTCAATTAAACATTCAAATAAAGGGCGGGAATACTTCCGTATGTGCTAATTCCACGCTTATACTCACAGATAGTGTGGTGAGCGGGAAGGCGGTTACGTATGAATGGACAAGTAATGTAGCATCTTTTAGTTCTATTGCTCCCAATATTGTAGAAGCGACATTCACAGGGAGTGGCGACGTGATATTGAAAACGGTAGGGGTCACGAATACATTTTATGATACTGTATACGTCGAGTACAAGCTTCTGCCTTCTATAATATTAACCGAAAAAACGCAGTGTCAAGATGGAGGGAGTATTCAACTTGATGATTTAGTGCTGACTCCTACTAATACGAGACTTGGTTCATCTGAATGGGAGTGTCTAAATACTTCGGTTCACGATACCGTGTTTGCCAATATGCTTGAAAATAGGGGTGCAAACATCTTTGAAGACTGGTGGCTTAATGTAGATACCTCTTTTTATTCAATGTACAACAATGATGTTGACACGTTGAACTTGGCACTTACATATACCAACGCAGTGGGTTGTAGCAATATTGATACAACTACAGTAAGGCTAAACAAAGTCCCTGAGATTAATTTCTCATATTCGAACACGCTGTGCTACGATGATGGTGAAGTTACGTTGACTGACTTTTTTGGGGTAAGCCCGGTGGGAGGGAGTTGGACGGTGTTAGATTCTACAGGATTTCGACCGGTATCAGCTTTGGGAGGTATAGTAGACGGTAAAATAAACACCCTAAATAGTGCAGTACTTAGTGGAGGAGCTTCTCCCACAGATTTCTTATTACATTACACTCAAATTGCTAATGGATGTAAGGCGAGTAAAGAGGTGTCGCTACAGATAAACGCTCTACCAAATCTGATCTTGTCTTCATTGCCAAACCGAATGTGTGAAACAGAATCAGATTTTTCCTTAGAGGCATCTCCATCAGGCGGTATTTGGTATTCAAGCGATTCATTATCAGTACTTAATGATACTTTTAGCCCTGCAAAAACGACTTTTAGAGATGAGTCAATAGCCGTGTTTTATGAATATTATAACCCGATTACAGGATGTGGATCGATTGATTCTATGTTTACACAAATAGATGCATCACCATATTTTGTAGCTTTTTGGGAGCCAGATTCATTTACGGTTACCAAAAGTAACCGCTCGTTTACCCACCCACGTAAGGTGCAAGTAGAAAATGCAAGCTATGCTTCGGCATTTTTGACTAATGTTTATAATAATGCAGATCGAGCTGAGGGCACGTGGTTATTTGAAAAGGATAGCCTAAGCATCGGTTTGTCAAATATTCAAACAGTGGATTGTGATACATTCCGGTTAGGTGTGGTATTAGGTGGAATAGGAGCGTGCAATGATGTAGGTCGTGTGGTAGATTTCAAAGTCTGCGTCATTCCATCAGCAAGCATACCAAATCTGCAGTCCGAAACGGTAAATATTTTTCCTAATCCAAGTACGGGAACGTTCCGCATTCAAGGTGTTCAGGATTACACCATTAGTGTACGTGATTTAAACGGTAAACTCTTTCAGCTCACCAAATTGACTAATGATGAATTTTATTTACCACAAAGTGGGTTATACTTTATTGAGCTAACCAACCAAGATACAGGCCTACGTAATGTGAAAAAATTGCTGGTGAAGTGACCTGAGTTGTTTAAAAGTAGGAGTGCTCAAAAGACACTAAAAAACATACTTTTGCACCCAATGGAGAACGTTCGAAATTTTTGCATCATAGCCCATATTGACCACGGTAAAAGTACCTTGGCCGACCGTTTGTTACAAACTACCGGTACCGTAAGTGACCGCGATATGAAAGAGCAAACGCTTGATGATATGGATATTGAGCGTGAGCGTGGTATTACCATTAAGTCGCACGCCATTCAGATGAAATACAAGCGAGATGGTGTAGAGTATACCCTCAACCTTATAGATACTCCAGGCCACGTAGATTTTAGTTACGAGGTAAGTAGAAGTATTGCCGCTTGTGAGGGAGCACTACTCATTGTAGATGCAGCTCAAGGTATACAAGCACAAACGATATCTAATCTATACCTTGCCTTAGACCACGAGCTGGAGATTATCCCAGTTCTCAATAAGATGGACCTGCCCGGTGCAGAACCAGAAGAGGTAAAAGACCAGATAGAAGAACTCATACTTTGTAATAGAGAAGATATTATCCCTGCCAGTGGCAAAACTGGTATGGGAGTACTCGATATACTAAATGCTGTAATAGATAGAGTGCCAGCTCCTAAGGGCAACCCAAAAGGTGCACTCAAGGCATTGATTTTTGACTCTGTGTTTAATCCTTTTAGGGGAATTATTGCCTATTTCCGAATCATAGATGGGGAGCTCAACAAACGAGATCACATCAAATTTATGAATACGGGTAAATCGTATTACGCCGAGGAAATAGGTGTGCTGAAACTAAAACCCGAAGTACGTCAAACTGTGAAAACAGGTGATGTAGGTTATATTATTTGTAGTATCAAGGAAGCTAAAGAGGTGAAAGTAGGTGATACTATTACTATAACCGATAATCCTACCGAGAAGCCTATTGATGGTTTTGAGGATGTAAAGCCCATGGTTTTTGCAGGAATTTTTCCGGTAGATACGGAAGATTTTGAAGAGCTACGTGATTCAATGGGTAAGCTGCAGCTGAATGATGCAAGTTTGGTATTTGAGCCTGAAAGTTCGGCGGCATTAGGTTTTGGCTTCCGTTGCGGTTTCCTTGGGATGCTGCACATGGAGATTATCCAAGAGCGACTAGAGCGAGAATTTGGTATGACGGTAATTACCACCGTACCCAACGTTAGTTACCACGCCTACCTGAAAAAATCACCAGATGATATTGTAATTGTAAACAACCCGAGTGACCTTCCTGAGCCCAATTATTATGATAGAGTAGAGGAGCCTTATATCAATGCTCAGATAATCACCGCAGGAGATTATGTAGGAGCTATTATGTCCCTCTGTATTGAAAAGCGTGGAACTATAAAAAATCAGGTGTACCTCACGAGTAATCGTGTGGAGTTGACTTTCGAAATGCCAATGGCCGAAGTAGTATTTGATTTTTATGATAAACTCAAAAGTGTAAGTAGAGGTTACGCTAGTTTCGATTACCATCCTATAGGCTACCGCCAATCACAATTGGTGAAGCTGGATATCCTTCTCAACGCTAAGGTAGTAGATGCACTTAGTGCAGTAATACACCGAGATAAGGCGTACTCTTTTGGTAAGAAAATATGTGAAAAACTACGTGAGCTTATACCGCGTCACCAGTTTGAGATACCTATACAAGCGGCAATTGGTGCTAAGGTAATATCCAGAGAGAACATTAGAGCAATGCGTAAGGACGTAACAGCCAAGTGTTATGGTGGTGATATCTCACGTAAGCGTAAGCTACTCGAAAAGCAGAAGAAAGGTAAGAAACGTATGCGATCAGTAGGTAACGTAGAGATACCTCAAAGTGCGTTTATGGCGGTGCTTAAAATCGACTAAACGCAATTACATAATTCCAAATAACCCGTCTATAATATCAGCGAATAAGCTGATTTACAATAGATTTAACACAGTTATGAGCGATGATACTGTCGCTAGAATTGCACTCTACGAGTATGGTTTACTTATCTCATGTTATGGTTTCATATGAACCATATTTTAATGTATATCCTTTTTGGTAAGTGAAGGTTTTGTTTTCATTACTTGGTGTTCTCTTCTAACACACCTTGGGTAAGCCAGTTGGCAATAGCTTGACGGTTATTCACGATGAGTAATCGCTTTTGATCAAACTTGTTGGTAATATTACCAAGTTCTATATACACCACAGGAGGTTTACTCTCTCTTAATGTGTGGAGGTCTCTACTTTTTACCACGCCTCTGTATCCTCTATTGGCTTGATGCTCCTCATACTCAGACTTGATGGTTTGTAACATAGTATTGGCCATAGACTTACCCAATGTGCTGCCGGGATAGTAATAGAAAAATATATCTACTTTCTGATTCACGTACCTACTGTCTATATGTATTTCTACTACACGTTGTATCGTCGCACCTTGTTTTTTGTGCTTGGCGTATAGTTCATTTATTTTGGATGTACGTTGTTTGAGTCTGCGGACTTGGTTCAGTGGGATGGTTTGGTTATACCATACTGTTTCATCTTTGTCTGCATCTAGAAATTCAATGTCTCTTATGCCATCGGTATCTCTTGTTATTAGGTATACTGTGGCACTATGTTGCAAGAGGTCACGAGCAAAACGTAAGGTAATATCATAAGCGTATTCATCCTCACATAACACGTGCCCATCTTTTTTGCCTATGGCTCCCGGGTCTGGGCCTCCGTGTCCGCTTATGAGGTAATATACTTGTCCTTCTAGTCGAGTTGTATAAATTGGGGTTTTTTCGTGTTTCTTGCCAAATATGGGAAATACCGACCACTTGAGTGGTTTGGTCGTTTCTTGGTCTATATTTTCTTCTTTTTTTGTGAGGTTAGGGTCGCCTTCGTTGGTCTTTATTTTTTCCTCATTTATTTTGTTTATCTCCGAGAGTTCGGGACAATGAAGTGCGTGAATCGGCACCCATAGAATTTTATCTACCCGATAGTCGAACTCACGTAAACCAGCGTTGTAGAGGTCTTCGTTAAACTGCTGTATGTACACCGCTAAGTTGTAATCATTGTTTTTTATCGTGGTACGAATGCTCTGATCGTTGTAATCGTATACATAGATAGGAAGCTTGTACGTTTTTGCCAATTGGAGTTGGTCACTTTGCTTCAAGTTGTTGATAGCCAAGAATGTATCTACATTGCATTGATAAGCTGCGAGGTTGTATCTATTCAGAATAACTGAGATACCATCTCCTTGCTTTGCTCTTATCTTAAAATAGTCCTGAGCCTCAGTAAAATGTGCACTAAATACGAGTAGGGTTAATGCAAGGTAGTTCTTAATTTTTCCAACCATAAGTTCCTGTGAGTGGCACAAAGTTAAAATCGCCGTGTGTTGTTTTGGTGTATGCATTATCGTCAGCGCGGGTTACTCGTATCATTTTTTGGACAGCAAGGTCACCTACTGGTGCTACAAGTTTGCCGTTCACTTTCAGCTGATTAGTAAGGACTTCGTTCAGATTAGGTGCGGCGGCAGTCATTATTATCTTGTCAAAAGGAGCCACATCAGGCAGCCCTTTTGAGCCGTCACCAAGTATAGTTACAATATCTAGGCCCAATTTTTTAAACAGAGCCTTAGCTTGGGTGTGTAACACCTCTACCGTTTCTATACTGTACACATCGGCACCTAGCACTTTGAGTATCGCACCTTGGTAGCCAGACCCTGTTCCTATCTCTAGTATTTTATCTCCCGGTTGTACATCCATCAGCTCTGTTTGCTTGGCTACCGTGTAGGGATGGCTAATGGTTTGGCCTCCTTTTATGGGGAATGCGATGTTCTGATAGGCCTTGTCCGAAAAATCCGCTGGAAAGAAAAAATGACGCGGCACAGCCTGCATTGCTTTTAGTACTTTGGGAGAGGTGATACCCATTGATTGGAGCTCCTTAATGAGCTGCGAACGCTGACCTTGTAATTTGTAAGAATCTTTGAGCAAGTGTTTAGTTTTTGGTACGCAGCAAATATCATTGTTTTTAGCTCACAAAAAATTCAACCGTATTTCGCACTCGAACAGTGAATCAAAAAGCTAAGGTGAGAATCGGATTATTAGGTGCTGGAAATTTTTCAGAAAAGGTGTTAGAAAGCCTAAGGGCCAGCGGCCATTATACGGTGGTGGGTGGTTTTGACTGCTCTGCTCACGATGATTTTGAAACCTTTCATAGGTTTAATGACTTTTTGTTAGCAGTAGATAGTGTACTTGTCTTGGACATACTATCCAGCAATTTTGCCCAACTTAGCCAAGTTGTAAAGTACGGTAAGCACCTGTACATAGAAAATCCTGGATTATGCGGAAGGCGAGATTTAAGAAGCTTAGAGCTATTAGCGTATGAATCGGGTACTCATATCCAAATAGGACTTAAGCAGCGATTTTACTCCTACTACGAAGATTTGCAAAAGTATCATCTCACCCCACGTATCATAGAGTCAAGTAGGTACGTGAAGTTTAATAAAAATTCAACCCAACTTAGTGTTATAGATGATCTTATGCAGCACGATATTGATGTGGCATTGATGCTAAGCTCGGCAGACGTAAAGTCGGTATACAGTACTGCAGTGGGTATCGTATCCAAAGATCCAGACGTGGTAAATACACGAATAGAGTTTTACAACGGTTGTGTTGCTAACTTGTCAGCAAGTAAAATTTCGAATAAAGAAGTACATCAAACCAAGTTTTTTCAGAGTAACACCTATTGCTCCATAGACTATGAGAAGCAACTCCTCAAGGTGCAAACCAACGCTAAAGAAGAGCCAGATAGTCACGAAGAGTGGGGAGTAAGAACCTCCTATAGTCAAGCCAAAGATAGTGTAGGCTACATTGCTATGTTCGCAAAAGAAATGAATTCGTTTTACCATTGTATTACAAATGGTGTGGAACCTATTGCTGGGATTTCACAATATTTGCAACTCCAGTCAGTGACGGATAAAGTAAAAGAACAATTAGAACGCAATTTCACCACCAACGCATAATACCCCTTGTACTGCTAATTACGGTGCTAGGTGCAGTATTGCCTGGCTGTACGGACAAAGAAGAACCGATACCGTCATACTTATACATTCCTCGTATAGATTTACAAGTAGCTGATGATGGAACTCAGGGCAGTAATGCTCACGACATACGTGATGCTTGGGTATACGTAAATGGTTCGCTTATAGGAGCATTTGAGATGCCTGCGACTATTCCTATACTAGAGAGCGGTGTGAGTACTATCAATGTTTTTGCGGGGATAAAAAAAAATGGACTCACCCAAGATCGTATTCGATATCCCATGTTTCGCTCGTTTGATACGGAAATGGAGCTTACACCAGGCGTGGTAGATACACTTATTCCTGTAGTTGTATATAATCAGAGCGTTAAGTTTTCTTGGATTGAAGATTTTGAGGATAGAACCATCTCCTTAGAAAAAAGTGGTGGTGACGACACCAGTGTAGATAGCCTGTACGTTATTGATAATGAGCAAGATGTATACGCCTATGATGGTACTTCTAATAAGTACAGCGGTAGGGTAGATATCCCCTCAGGTTTTCAGATTTTTGAGAATCGTACGATTGGGCAATATGAACTCCCCCGTTCAGGCCAAGATATCTACCTTGAACTCAATTTTAAGTGCAACACAGAGTTTGTAGTAGGAATGTACCCTCTGTCGGGCAACATTATCAATGGATATTCTGTAGTGAATCTCTTTTCTACTGCCGATGCGGATGGCGTTTTACAATGGAAAAAAGTGTACGTAAGTCTTTCGGAGGATGTAAATAATCCTCAGTACAATGGTCTTCCCTTTAAGCCGTTTTTTGCTGCTCAAACCAACAAGGATGAAAACTCAGTATTGTTTTTTGATAATATAAAATTGGTTCACTTTTGAATAAGACAAGGCTCATAATCAAGTATATAGCATTAGATTTCTTGGCGGCTATGCTCGCCTGGGGTTTGTTTTTTATCTATCGTAAATGCTATGTAGATGGTGGGTTTAATTCTTACTACCTCCGGTATGTATGGATAGATGCTAAGTTATATCTGGGTCTTGTATTCATCCCCTCCTTTTGGATTGTGCTGCACGCTCTTATAGGGTTATATCGGAGTGTATATCGCAAGAGTAGACTCAAGGAGTTTTTTCAGGTGCTTACCACCAGCATTCTGGGTGTACTCATTTTGTTTTTCCTTCTATTGCTCGACGATGAGGTAAATGCCTACAGCAGCTATTATGAGTCTATCGCAGTTCTTTTTACCCTCCATTTTATACCTACGTCACTCTTTCGCATCATACTCTCATCACAAATAGCCCACAAAATACAACGCCGCAAAATTGGTTTTCAGACACTACTTGTAGGCTCAGGTCCTCGTGCTCAAAAAATTTATACAGAACTCGTCTCTGCCAAAAAATCAGAAGGGCATTTCTTCGCAGGTTTTGTAAATATCAACGGGGAGAATACGGCCATAAGCGAAATACCCCGTATAGGGAGCAAAGATGAATTGCCACAGCTCATAGAGGAGCTTAGCATACAAGAGGTGATCATTGCAACTGAAGAGCATCAGAAGGATCAGATAGCCTCTATTATATCTAAGCTAGATGGTTTGCAGATTATCATCAAGGTAATACCCAACCTGCATCAGCACTTGGCGGGCATGGTCAAGATGGGAAACGTATTTGGTGCGGTACTCATAGAGATAGAGACCAATGTACTGCCTCCGTGGCAAAAATTCTTAAAACGCACCTTTGATATCATTACCGCTTTAGCAGTATTGGTTATCGGTTTACCGTTTTATGTATTGGTGGGTGTGCTTGTGAAGATGGGAAGCAAAGGCCCTGTTTTTTATACCCAAAAACGTATAGGGTTGGGTGGTAAGCCGTTTGATATCATTAAGTTCCGGAGTATGTATACTGATGCAGAAGCCGCCGGTCCTCAACTCAGTAAGGAGGACGATCCACGCATTACGCGTATGGGTAAGTTCTTACGCAAAACCCGTATAGATGAGTTTCCGCAGTTTTATAATGTGCTGGTAGGTGATATGAGTTTGGTAGGTCCACGGCCAGAACGTCAGTTCTTTATAGATCAAATAGTAGTACAAGCTCCTCACTACCGACGACTACAGAAAGTGAAACCCGGTATTACCTCGTGGGGTCAGGTGAAATATGGCTACGCCGAAAATGTAGACGAAATGATAGAACGGCTGGAATATGACCTACTCTACTTAGAAAATATATCCATTGTACTTGACCTTAAGATTCTGATATACACAGTAATCATTATGTTTCAAGGAAGAGGGCAGTAGGAGAGGTTAGCTACTTTGGCCACAACTTAGGTTGAACGTTAATCGTTTATTTATGCTATCATTTGCTATTTTAACTGCCTTTACATCATATGAAATACTATTATCTTATTAAGTCAGCGATAATTCTATTTTTCTTATTCCAAGTTTTAGTGGTGATTGCACAGCTCCCTTCCACGCTGTCTACATTGTATTTTACTGGGCTTACATCCGATAGTTTATGGGGGCTTGCGACAATAATCCTATTCATAGCTGCTATTTTAGCAATCGTGTATTACTGCATTTTGAAAATTGACACGATATTACATTTCTTCAATATCCATCTTTTATTTAGTGATGATGCCCAACTGCAAGTTCCTAGTAAGGTTTCTTCGCGGTGGACGAGCTTGGTCATTATCGCAGTGGGGATTTATGTACTTGAGCCCGCATTGTTGGATATTTTAATTCAAGGTACAAGAATGGTGCAAAACAGTGTTGCCAATAGCGGTTATGATTATATGATAATGAAAGATCTCAATGACCAGAATTCTCTCATCGCCATTATTCTAGAATCAATCTGTGGGTTGATACTCATTACGCAAGCTAAGTAGCTCGGTTTTTATATCAATAAGTGAGTTTTGGAAGATTCGAAGCAAGAAGACGAATCCTAGCTACACCTCTATCACCAGCCTATCGTGTGCCAATTGCATTCCTGCTGGCAGTTGTGCGTTTACTTCCTCGTGTAAGCCCATCTGATGGCTCATGTGGGTAAAGTATGTTTGTTCGGCACCTATCTCTTGGGCTACAGCTATGGCTTGGGCAAGGCTGTAATGCGATATATGTTCGCTCTGTCGTAGGGCACTCAGTACGAGTACCTTGCTACCTTTTAGTTTCTCTTTCTCTGTAGGGCTAATGTAGTTCACATCTGTAACGTAAGAGAAATCACCTATCCGATAGCCGAAAACGGGTAATTTATAATGCAAAACCTCAATGGGCGTGAGTTGCACATCATTTACCATAAAGGGTTCATTATCCAAGATATGCAAATTAAGATTAGGCACACCGGGATATTTATTTTGAGCAAAGGCGTAATGAAAATCACGCTTCAGGAGGACTTCTACATCGGGCGTAGCATATACCTCCATAGGCATCTTCGTTTTCCAATTGAAACCGCGTATATCATCAAAACCTGCGGTGTGGTCCTTATGCTCGTGAGTGAATACTACGGCATCTAGCTTGGTTATCCCTTCGCGTAGCATCTGGTACCTGAAATCGGGCCCCGTATCTATCACGATGTTGGTGTTCTTGGTTTCTATAAAAATACTACTGCGTAAGCGTTTGTCTCTGCTATCGGCAGATTGACATACGTCGCATTGGCAAGCAATAATCGGAACACCTTGTGATGTGCCTGTCCCCAAGAATGTAATCCTCATTGCAGCAAAGTTAGGGGATATTGTGTCAAGTAGTAATGTTATACTTTTACTTAGTAAAAACGTCTCATTCGCTTCGCAAAATCACCCTTGAATAGGTCTCTACTTTTGAAAAGGGTAGAATTAAAAAACAAATTAAACGAGGGCAACTCTGATGATAGGGTAGGCGTAGCATTCTCACTCAACGGATGATTATACTTAATGCCTGCAAACGATTTCTTAAATCGGTAGCCGACAGCGGCACTTAGGTCTTGAAAATCATTTTCGAGTACATAGGCCGTGGTAAAGTTAAATTGTTTGACACTGAGATCGAGTGATGCTTTGGTGTAGAAATTATCTTTGTTTGAAACAATAAGAGCCGAAGGGAATACAACAAACTCCTCACCAATATTGAAGAAACCACCAATGAGTACATTAGCTGTAAAGGGGATTTGGCGTTGTTCTAAGGTATTGAGCGACACATTTTGGCCCAAAAAATCTTCGATAGAAAGACCAGCTAGGAGGTTGTGATAGTTGAGATTGATACCCAATTGAGCATCAAAATAGTTGACACCGCTGAGTATTTCATCTCTGTTTTTGATATAGCGTACCTCACCATCTAAGTCGCGATAGGTGTAGCGTTGTGATGTAGAATCATAACCTGGCATGGAAATACTTTTTTGATTGAACTGAATGCTACCGCCATATCTCCATTGTAGTTTTTTGTCATTTCCCTTAGATTTACGACCGTATGTTATGTTAAACATGTTGTTGGCCACATCATCGGTAAAGGTGCGTTCCACACCCACCATATAGTTGCCCAGTCCTAGTGGTATTCTTCCTTCTAGCATAAACTGGGCACTCTCGTTGAGTTGAAAATCAGAAATAACACGAATAAGATCACCACCCGAAGCTACTAGTGCAGGGTTGAGCTTGCCTGGTTGCTTGATGTCTTTTCCATTAAAAAGTTCGATGTTCTGGGCAAATCCCATTTGCATAATTGCTACGCTCAGTAATACTACAGCTATTCTCATGGATACAAAGGTTGATTAAAAATATGGTTCATCTATACGAACGAGAATGGTGGATTTAAAATTTCACAAAATGGGGATGGTTTATCGTGTGAAAAGTTGTTGTTCGTTATAATTCAGGTCAAGAAATAGTACATTCGCCGCGTGTTATCAGAACATCTTTCTCACCCTATATTTAAGATAGTTTCGGAAGAATCCCAAAAACTGGGTTTCCAAACCTTTGTGGTAGGAGGTTTTGTACGTGATATTTATCTTAATCGAGCTTCTAAGGATGTAGATTTTGTGACAGTAGGTAGCGGCATAGCTCTGGCTACCGCGGTGAAAGCAAGGCTCAAAGGTTCGTACCTCAATGTGTTCAAAAACTTTGGTACCGCTCAGATTAAAACCAACGAATGGGAGTTTGAGTTTGTGGGAGCTCGCAAGGAATCGTATGACCGCAATAGCCGCAAACCCAAGGTAGAAGATGGCACATTTGAAGATGATATATACCGACGGGATTTTACCATAAATACCTTAGCCATAAGTCTAAATGCAGATGATTACGGACAATTGGTAGACACTTTTGATGGTTTAGCTGACTTAAAAAATGGAATTATAAAAACACCATTAGACCCCAGGGTTACCTTTAGCGATGATCCATTAAGGATGATGCGTGCAGTCAGATTTGCTACTCAGCTCAACTTTCGTATCGAAAAAAAAACTTTTGATGCTCTAAAAACAGAGGCAAATCGCCTGTCTATTATTTCACAAGAACGGATCACTGACGAACTCAATAAGATAATACGCTCATCAAAACCAAGTATTGGCTTCAAAATACTCTTTGATGTGAAGTTGCTACATTTATTCTTCCCTGAGCTAGTTAAGCTACAGGGTGTAGAATTCAGAGAAGGCAAGGGGCATAAAGATAATTTTTATCACACGCTGCAGGTGCTGGACCAAACCTGCGAGAAAACAACCGACCTATGGGTTCGTTGGGCAGCCATACTGCACGATATAGCCAAACCACCTACTAAGCGTTTTGTGAAAGGAGAAGGCTGGACATTTCACGGTCACGAGGACAAAGGCTCTCGTATGGTGAAACCCATCTTCAAACGACTGAAGCTGCCCTTGGGTGAGCATATGCGAAAGGTTATTAATTTGGTCAGATTACACCTTAGACCCATTGCACTTACTAAGGAACATATTACCGATTCTGCAGTAAGACGCTTAATATTTGATGCAGGAAAAGACCTCGAAGACCTCATTATCTTGTGCAAAAGTGATATTACCACCAAAAACAAGGAGAAACAAAAACGCTTTCAGGCCAACTTGGTAAATGTAGAAAAAAATATTGCCGAAGTAGAGAAGAGGGACCGCATACGCAATTGGCAGCCGCCTATAGATGGTCAGCAGATTATGGACATGTTCGCTATACAACCGGGGAGAGAGATTGGGATAATCAAAACAGCCCTAAAAGATGCTATTTTGGATGGGGTGATTGGCAATGAGTATGAGGAGGCATATAATTTTGTGTTAGAAAAAGGAAAAGAATTAGGTTTGCATGAACAATGAGTTTGGTTTTTAGATTTAAAGTAACGTTTGAGGACGTAAATGATGTAGAGCGAATAATAGATGTAGGAGCAAAGCATACATTCCGTGATTTTCATAACAAAATACAAGAGGCGATTAATTTTGATAAAGTACGGACAGCCTCCTTTTACAAAGCCAATGACTCGTGGCGTGGTGGAGAAGAATTTTGTACAGACCCTAAGCCTAGTGCCAAAGCAGCAGGAGCTAGTGAGCTTGGTAAGTTCATAGACGATCCTCACCAAAAGTTTCTATATAATTATGATCCCGCTGAAGGTGATTGGAATCTAAGAGCAGAGGTAATCAAACTTTTCAGAGCTGAAACTGGCGTGGAATATCCGCACATAGCCAAGAGCAATGGCATAGCACCCAAACAATTCGTGGACCCCAAAACCATCATTGACGACCCTAGTGCTAAGCTATTCAAAGAGGCAGATAGTCTCATAGAAGGATTGCACGATGAGCTAGATGATGACGAGGACGAGGAAGAAGAAGATGATGATTTCAATCTCTTTGGAGATCAAGTAGATGAGTCAGAAATAGACGAATCTCAAATAAACGATGATAAGCCCTTAGATTAATATTTAATTCGCCCTCCATTTGACCAAACATTTAATAGTAATCGCGGGACCTACGGCGGTAGGTAAAACCCGGTTTGCAATAGAAGTTGCGAAGCATTTCAACACGGAAATAATATCGTGTGATTCCCGACAATTGTACAATGAGCTCAATATTGGTGTAGCTCGACCTACCGAGCAGGAACTCAGTGAAGTGAAGCATCACCTCATAGCAACACATAGTATTCACGACCATTATGACGCGGGAAGCTACGCCCGAGATGTGGATGCTAAGCTAGCAGAACTCTTTGAAGAACACGACACCGTGATAATGACTGGTGGAACGGGCCTTTATATAAGAGCAGCCACACAAGGGCTCACTAACTTACCTGCTCAAAATGAGCAACTTAGACAGCAGCTGAGCTTCATACTCAATGCGGAAGGGATAACCGCATTACAAGATATTGCCGAAGGATCAGGAGTGAGTCGCGAAAAGGTAGATTTTGACAATCCGCAACGCCTGATGCGGGCCATAGAGATAGCACAAGGCGAAGCACCTGAAGAGCAACTGGGCAAGCAAACAGACTATGATGCCTCCTACTATTTCATAGATAGAAATCGTAATGAGTTATATGATCGTATAAATGTAAGGGTAGACGAAATGCTCAAAGAGGGTTTTGAAAATGAAGCACGCAGCGTTTATGCTTATAAAGGTCTAAATGCACTGAATACGGTAGGATACAAAGATTTTTTTAACTATTTTGACGGAGAAGCGACGCGTGAGTATGCCATCCAAAAGATGAAACAACATACACGTAACTATGCCAAAAGACAGCTTACGTGGTTTCGGAACCAAGGGCACTATGAGCAGATAACTCCAGATGTGGAACTGTTTATCAAAATTCTAGAACTCAAAGAGCTTCGAAAACAGAGTTAGGTTGGTTTTATACCATTTGAACAACAGAATGATATATATATCTAGTTTCTTTCCGAATCTTACATCGTTAGAAAAAATGACCATAACTTATTCCTCCGCTAAAGCTGTGGCGACAAGCGGACGGCTATGCTAATTTATTCTGCCTTGTAATCTTAGAGCATATTCCTAGATATTTATGGGCTATTCTATCATTCATTTGTTACTACTGCCTCATTTTGAGCAAGTAGATGAGCAACTTATAACGACCCCAGAGTAGTAGGCCTAGAATTATCGTGGCGATACCTAGATACAGTAATAATTGGGAGTCTGATAGAGATTCTTGCATTGCCTATCGTACTTCAAATAATTCAATATCAAATGCCAATACAGCATTTTCGGGTATTCGACTACTTGGCGGGTTGCTACCATAAGCCAAATGTGATGGTATAAAAAGTCTTCCTGCACCACCTTCTTTCAGTTTTGGAATACCTATTTGCCAACCTTGAATTACCCCAGAAAGCGGAAAAGTAGACTGCTCACCTCTATCATAGCTACTATCAAAGATATCGCCATTGAGTAAGTATCCCTTGTAATGTACGGTAACGTCATTGGCTATATTGGGCTGTGCTCCAGTTCCCTCTGTAGTGATAATATAGTACAGGCCTTCTTCGGTTTTTTCGGCAGTGAGATTATTGTCAGCCAGGTATTGTCTGATTTCCTCGTCATTGGCCATAGTGAAATCTTCTTCCTTGCAGCTGCATAGTGTGAGCGTAAATAGTGCTAGTGCGATTATAAATTTATTCATTCTTTACTCCTCTTTTTTATTTTTCTTCTTGCAGCCAAAGGTATAATTCCAACCAAACCTTATATCTACTGTTTTTGCTTTTGGCGAAATTACACCTAATAAATTATCTCCCACAAAATAAAATTGCTCAGCTTATCCAAATCTATCGAGTATTTTCCATGTGAATTTGGTACTGAGGTCTCATCAATCTGAGCGAGGCTAAGTTTACTGCTTGAGTACGATATGTTAGTGGAAGACATCAAGGGCGTACCAAGGTGCCATTTACAATCAGGGATAAGAGCAGGATTGGTACTAAGTCGCTGGGGTAGCGGTGCCATATTGTAGAGTGTCAATTTATTCTGAGCCAGTGAAGTTCCAGTACAAATCAGTAAAATTATCGTGGTTAAAATTTTATTTTTCATTCGTCTAAGCATTGTTCTACTAGTACTTCTGCTTGCACCCCTATTTGTATTAGTATAGTATAATCATTGAAAAATTTAACATCAGATTGGCTGCCGTTTTCAAAAAGGGGTACCAAACGTAGCACATATTCTAATCTTATTAGCTTTTAGTGTTTTGCTTATTCGCGATATATCTGTGAGGATGTCTGTTGTTTTTGGATTTGCCGCTACTACTCGCCCATCAGAGCCTACGTTAGCCAAAGGTAGAATTAACTGATCGGTGATAATTAGTGAGTTGAGTATCGTATTAGAGATACTATCTTAACAATATAACTGTGCAGACACGTCTACAGTAAATCAGTCAAACTTAAGTTGGAGTATGCCAAAGGGACTGCGATGATAGGGTCCCATTGTATTGCGTCTACATCATTTATCTTGTTTACCGTCTCTCGTATATCGGAGAAACAACCAGAAAGTAATGAAGCAATTGCAAGAGAGGTTATTAATTTCTTCATATTATATTTGTTTCATAAGGTAACAATAATAAACATGAATAATCAGAGTACGCATTTACACCTTCGTGTTGGAGCTGTATTGTGCGGTTTATATGTAGTTTTAGGTGCATTTGGAGCACACGGGCTTGAGCATAAGTTAGCCGCAAATCAGTTAACAACATACCACACTGCACTTCGCTATCTGATTATCCACGCACTAGCATTAATCATTACAAACTTCACATATGCCCATTGGGGAACAGTAAAGCGGTATTCTAATCTCTTTTTTTATCTAGGGATGCTACTCTTTTCGGGTTCGTTGTTAGTACACGCTACTAGAGATTTATGGGGTTTAGATGTCAATTTATTTGCGTTAACGGCACCCATAGGCGGGTTATGTTACATCATAGGCTGGGTGTTTTATTTGCTAAAAATAGGAAAGCAATGAAACGAATCATCCTTATGCGTCACGCTAAGAGCAATTGGGACAACCCAACGTTGACAGACCATCAACGTGTGTTAAATCCACGGGGTAGGAGAGATGCTCCTCAAATGGCAGATAGAATTGTGAATCACGGTATTATTCCTGAATTGATATTGGTGTCTGATGCCACGCGAACACAAGAGACTTGGCAACTTGTTTCGCCCGCATTAGGGAATGCACAAACTAAGTTTGACAAGGAATTATACTTGGCTTCCTCTAGCACTATCATCTCAAAACTAATGAAGTTAGATAATCTCATAGATACTGTGATGCTTCTAGCTCATAATCCAGGAATTACCGAGGTGTTCTATGACTTAGCAGGCGTAAGCATAGACAATGTTCCAACTGCCGGAGTGGGTTGCATACAGTTTAATTGTGATAAGTTTTCCGAATTGTTAGACTGCAAGAAAGAGTTAATCTACTTTGATTACCCTAAACTGGGTTAGTAACTATATCTGAATGCTCTGCCGTTTACCGTAATACCTACAGTTTGGTCACAAGTATTATCTCCATCTGGATCAAAATCAATAGCGATTTCAGATATGCTTTTTTCTAATTCTACATCTATAATACCCGCTTTGATGTATTGGGCACACGATAATTCGTAGTCTTTTTGAAGAGGTTCTATGATACTAAGCGTAAGTTTCTCGTCAGGAGTGTTTATCTCTAATTTTCCGTCAAAGTCCAATTCGTCGTCTACAATGCCCACTCCACTATCTGAAATACAGGTTATAGAAAGGTCCGCAATTATGGTAACTGGATTTTCATCCTCCAGCGTCAAAATGAGCTCGCCACAATGTAATTTGAGTTCTTTCTCGCTCACACGTGAAATTAATATGGAACCTTTGAATTCACACATTTCAGACCCATCTCCCGAATAGAATGGCGATTTCTCATCGAATGTGAGTGTAAGCTTGGCATCAACTTCACTGTACGGTTTGTCAAGCTGTAACCTAATTATACCCGCTCTATATTTATTGTCTTTGCAGAGCAATCCGTGAGGCTCTAGTCCTAGGCTTCCGAAATCTATGAGTGCTTCTATACCGTCACCGTCATCAAAGGTGGGGTCGATAACTTCAACTACTGCATCTGCAGGCATAAGTGATTCGTCTCGCTTCATAAATAGGTGGGATGAAGATGCAAAATCTTCGATGACATCAAAAGTGGAGATAACTTCGGACAATGACTTAATAGAGTTCTCAGTGCTTTTGCTTGACTCTGGAATCACCATCGCACTATCGTCTATACAAGATGGGAGTGAGCATAAAAGCGTACTAGATATAAGTATGAAATACTTTTTCAATTGCGTAAAATTCTATCAGAACAAAAGTAGTATGACTTTGCTAGTTTTGAATTAGCTTTGAGCAGATTTTTCGGATTAATTACACAACTTGGACACTTATGAGCTTCGGCAGACATTATTCATAGAGGTATTACTCCCTCTAAACCTTAAAAGTAGCTTTACATATAGGGTGCCTTATGAACTCAATGAGGAAGTAATTATAGGCAAACGCGTAAGTGTACCCTTTGGCAGAAAATCAATTATGGCTGGGCTCATAGTGGCCATAAGCCAAAAACCTCCTGCTAAGTATGAAGCCAAATACATTTTTGATATCGTAGACAATGAGCCTATCGTAAGTGAGACCCAGATTAATTTTTGGGCGTGGATGTCTCGCTATTATATGGCCCCTATGGGATTGGTGTATAACGCCGCGATGCCGGCCGGTCTCAAAATGGAAGGTGAATCGAAAATGATACTGCACCCTGAGTATGATAGTAGCAATACCGTGCTAGATAATCACGAGGTACTTATAGTAGATTGTATAAGAGCCAACAAGGAGTTTAGCATAAGCCAAGCAGCCACAGTGCTCAATTTACCCAAAATTCACAAGTATGTGAAATCCCTATATATGAAGGGAGTCATATTGCTCCAAGAGGATATACAAGAAACGTATAAGCCCAAAATCGTAAATTACCTCAAAATTAGCGATACGGTACAAGATAGTAAAACACTCAATATCTTGTTTGACCAATTGGAAAAACGAGCCAAAAAACAGCTCGAAGCACTTATGACATTTATTGCCAAATATGGTACAGAGGGGGAATGTGAGAAAACAGAACTTGCCAAGCAAGGAGCGAGTAATGCCGCCATCAATGCACTGATAGACAAAGATATATTCACTGTAGAAAGTCGTGAGAAGTCTAGAATAACATTTGTGGAAAGCAGTGATAGACTACAAGATTTACAACCTGCACAGCTCGTAGCCTACGAAGCCATTCAGCAAGCATTTTTAGAACGTAAACCGGCCTTGCTTTATGGGGTGACAGGTAGTGGGAAAACGCATATATATTCACATTTTATAAAAGAATACCTGGACAAAGGACAACAGGTGCTTTATCTACTGCCTGAGATAGCACTTACGAGTCAGCTCATCGGGCGGTTGCAGGACTACTTTGGCGAGCAGTTAGTGGTATCACACTCTAAGTTTAGTAACAATGAGCGAGTGGAGGTATACCAAAGTATAGCAAGAGGGAAACCTTTACTAATAGTAGGAACACGCAGTGCTATATTTCAGCCATTTAGTAACTTAGGACTCATCATCGTAGATGAGGAGCACGAAACGAGTTTTAAGCAACACGACCCTGCTCCACGGTTTCATGCACGTGATTGTGCTATGTATATAGCCGCCAAAAGCAAGAGCCACGTCATACTGGGTAGTGCGACTCCGCAGGTAGAGTCATTTTACAATGCTCATCACCATAAGTATGCACTGGTACCCTTAACAGAGCGATACGAAGGTGCTACCATGCCTGTTATTTACGTGGTAGACATGCAACAGCAAAAAAAGCAAAAGCGGGTACGAGGTATTTTTAGTGATACCCTGTTACAGGCTATAGCAGATGCCAAATGTAAGGGCAAACAGACCATCCTTTTTCAAAACAAGAAAGGGTACGTTCCTGTGTTGGAATGTAACGTATGTGCCTGGACACCCAAGTGTGAAAACTGCGATATATCGCTTACTTATTATAAGTATCAGGATAACTTACGCTGCCATTACTGCGGGTCTACGCACGAGGTGGTGAGCCAGTGTGCTGCTTGCGATAACAAAGGAATAGAACTCATAGGCTATGGCACTGAACGGATAGAAGATGAGCTAGAGCTATACTTGCCTGATCTGAAGGTCAAGCGAATGGATTTTAACACTACTCGACTCAAAAATGCACACAAAAAAATTATCGATTCATTTGCCGCAGGTGAGATTGACGTACTCATTGGTACTCAGATGGTAGCCAAGGGGCTCGATTTTGAGAATGTGAGTACGGTAGGAATTCTGAATGCCGACCATCTTATAAATTTTCCGGATTTCAGAGCAAATGAACGAGCCTACAGCCTTATGACCCAAGTAGCGGGACGAGCAGGTAGACGCAAGGAGCAGGGAATGGTGTATATCCAAACATCTAAGCCGGATCATTTTATCATTCAAAAAATAGTAGCAAATGACTACCAAGGTATGTACGAAACGGACCTCGTAGACCGCAAAGACTATGACTATCCGCCGTTTTTTAGGTTGATTAAAATTCAGATTAAACATAAGAATGCATTGCAATTGTACAAATTGGGAAATATCGCTAAGTCACACTTCATAAGCTACTTTGGCGATAGTATGCTCGGCCCTGAAAAACCATACGTTAGCAAAATTCGTAATTGGTATATCCTTAATTTTGTGCTGAAAATAGAAAATAATGGCGTGAAACTCAAAGAACAGAAGCACAAGCTTGCCGCTGCGGTCATCGTACTGGAGCAAAATAAGGAGTTTAGCAAGGCACGTGTCGTTTTGGATGTTGATCCTATTTAATTATAATTTTTATTGAATTTATATTCTGGTGCAACCTTTGTACTAACTTAGCGGTCTGAATAAGTATAGTATGAAAAATTTATTAATCATCATCACACTGCTAACAAGCTACGGAGGGTACGCACAATCTGGAGCCCAAGCGACCTTTGCATCTAAGGGACTTAAACTAGCAGACGTAAAAGAAGGAGCACAGGTGAAAGTTGTTTGGTACTTTACCAATACCGGAGATGCTCCTCTCAAAATCTTGAGTGCATCACCATCGTGTGGATGTACCTTGGCCGATTACCCTAAGTATGATATTGCTCCCGGAGCCAAAGACTCAATAGTAGCAACATTTAATACTACTGACAGACCACATTACAACGCCAAAGGCGTGAATCTTACGAGCAATGTTGGCGATATATCACTTGTATTTGAAATAAATGTTTTACCTGCTGATGGCGATATACCTGAAGATGTAGACGTGGAGGAAGAGAACCACGAAGGCCATAATCATTAGTAGGTGTAACCTGTAGCCTCTTGTGGTTGAGTGACAAGTAGCTACATTTGAGGAAATGAAACAGCTTCGATGTGGTCAGTTTGGTTATTCTGGTCTTGCCGATTTGTGTTGACTGTCCACGTTCCGTTGAGCAGCACTTCCTCTATTCTATGTGCAAGTTGCTCTGCTTGAGTCATACTACATTTACCTCCATATCTAAAGCTATTTGATAACGCTTCCATACACTTTTTTGAATATCCTTAGCAAGTGCAAAAACCTCTGCTCCGTTTGCATTGCCATAGTTTACAAGGACGAGAGCTTGCTTGGCATGACTGCCGGTGTTGCCTATGCGTTTTCCTTTCCACCCGAGACTTTCTATAAGCCACCCCGCTGGAACTTTTACCTTGCCATCTAAAGTTGGATAGCTTTTTATTTCAGGAAACTTAGCTTTGAGCGTATCAAAATGTGCTTGTTCTATGATTGGGTTTTTAAAAAAACTACCACTATTGCCTAGTTCCGTAGGGTCAGGTAATTTACTCTGGCGAATAGCTATCACAGCATTACTCACATCTCGAATGGTGGGAGTGGTAACTCCATTTTGGTGAAGATAGTTTTCTATATCACCATAACTTGTATTGAGTAGATGATTTTTTTTGGTAAGACGGATACCTATTTCAGTGATGAAATACTGACCTTTCGCATCTTTTTTGAAAATACTATCTCTATAACCAAATTTACATTCAGCATTGGTTAAGTAAATAGTCTCGCGGGTTCTAAGATTTACGACTTTTACATAAGTGAGTACATCTTTTATTTCCTTGCCGTATGCTCCAATATTCTGCATTGGAGCGGCACCTACAGACCCAGGAATTAGACTCATATTCTCAATGCCACCGTAGTTGTTGTCAACACACCATAGTACCAGATCGTGCCAGTTTTCGCCACTAGCTACTGCGAGTTCTATGTCATGCTCGTCTTCTGATACGGTGCATATACCTCGGGTTTTATTGATGACCACCGTACAATTTACATCTTGGGTTAGCAGGATATTACTTCCTCCTCCTATGAAAAGACAACTTTCTAGCTGAGGAATAACTTCCAGCTGTTCTAATGCGGTCAGCAATACGATTTCCTTTGCCTCTGCTGCTATGCCAAAGGTGTTATACCTTTGTAAAGATTTGGTGTTTATGCCACTCACAATGCAATATTAATGCGGTGGTATGGGATATATTTGTATTTTTCCCAACAAATAGACATACCATGAAAAAAATAGGTACACTAATCTTTATAATTGTAGTTTTAGCTTCTGCTTGTCAAGACGATGATAAAGATGTAATAATCACGACGCCACAAGAACTTTGCGATAGTTTAGATATACATTACACACAGGATGTGGCTCCTGTTTTAGCAAATGCTGGCTGCTCTGGGTCCTATTGTCACGGTGGTGGATCAGGCGGTGTAAACCTAAGCGATTGGGCTAACACCAAGACTGCAGCAGAAAGTCCTAAATTCCTGAAAGCGGTAAAACATGAACTAAGTGCAAGCCCGATGCCAAAAGGCGGGCAAAAATTATCTGATGCCGATATAGAAATATTGGAGTGCTGGATAAAAAGCGGAAGTAGAGAGTAGCTATCGCATAGCGACGGTCATTTCTCGTTTACCATTGGCTCCAGGTGGATGCTCCGTGGAGTAACCTGCTGCTTTTAAATTGCGTTTGAGTTGTCCAGCGGCAGAGTAGGTAGTTAGTACACCATTGGGTCTTGTTGCTGCATATAATTTACTAAAAATTCCGGTTTCCCATAATTCAGGCTGCTTTTTGGGTGCAAATGCATCGAAAAAAATGCAATCATAGTGCTCGTTAGTGAGCGAAACATATTCCAGTTTTTGGGTGGTTTTGTGTATGATAAAGTATTCTGAAATAGAAACAGGCGTTTCCCACTCAGCTGCGTGTAATTGCTCAAAAAGTTGTTGGTCTTCCAATATTTGGCCGTAGCCTATTTGAGAGATTAGGTCAAAAGGTACCTGAAAGGGTTCGAAGGTGTGAAAGTGTATTTTTCGTTGGTGCTGGGTAGCGTATTGTGCAGCGAGTATTGCGTTTAATCCTGTGCCAAACCCTACTTCTAGCACGCGAATGTTGCCAATTGTGCGGTCTAGTCCTTCTTGCAGAAAAACGTGTCGAGATTCCGATATAGCTCCGTTTCTACTGTGATAGGTTTCATCCATACTGGGTATGTATAGGGTGTACTCTCCTGTTTTAGTCTCTTGCAACTCCATAGGGTCCAAATATATTTTAAAGTAGGGATGATTACTAATGATGTTCACGGCATTTTGGAAATGGGTTTGCATCATATTTTTAATTTATTATTGCACTACCCATGCAGCCCAAACTTCTATCGATTATCATACCCGTTTACAACGAGGAAAAAACAATTCATCTCATACTAGACAAAATTCAGAAAGTAGAACTCATTGGAGGAATACAGAAAGAAATTGTGATGGTAGATGATCGTTCGAGTGATAACTCTTGGGAACGATTGCAACAATATCGTGATGAGAATCCAAACATCAAAATATCACTGTACCAACACGAGGTGAATAAAGGTAAAGGTGCAGCACTTCATACGGGAATAAAGGAAGCTGTAGGTGATCTTATTATTATACAAGATGCTGATTTAGAGTATGATCCATTTGAATACAACGAGTTGCTGAAGCCTATAGTAGATGGAGAAGCTGACGTGGTATATGGTTCTCGTTTTATGGGTGGCAAACCACATCGTATTTTATTCTTTTGGCATAGTATAGGTAATGGGATGCTTACTATGATGAGTAATGCATTTACCAATCTGAATCTTACGGATATGGAGACGTGCTATAAACTCTTTAGAGCAGACATCATTAAAGGGCTAAACCTTAAAGAAAATCGCTTTGGATTTGAACCTGAGGTTACTGCTAAGATATCACGTATACCTCGTATTCGTATTTATGAAATAGGAATATCTTATTATGGTAGAACGTATGAAGATGGAAAGAAGATAGGCTGGAAAGATGGCGTAAGAGCTCTCTATTGTATACTAAAATATAACACTTGGGCTAAAAGATAATTGTCCGCAGCTGGTTTGAAGTTTTAACTAAAGTTTTCAGCTTATGGATATATTTCTAAATCAAAACTTAAATTCTAAAACTGACTAAACAATCTCCTTCTCTTTCTGAGCATTGACAAAGAGTACATTGCCTATTTTGTCATAACCCATAAAGTTGGAATGTCCGTCATGCTTCACTTTTTCGTATCGGAATCCCACTACGGTTAGGTCAGCATCACGAGATCGTTCATTGATAACTTCTTTATTCGTTACACCTTCCGATTTAGGTATGATCTCAATGTTGTTGGCTGATATTGGCAGTCTACCCGTACTAATGAGTTCTAGTAATTTTGACTTTTGCTCTTTCATATCTTCTTCAGGATATACAGCGAATAGTTTTATCTGACCACCCTTACTCCAATCGGGATGACCAAGGATGATATACGCAATGTAAATCATCAGGTTTGCATTTTGGTAATCGCTACTGGTGATCCAAATATGGATTTCATTGTTAAACCCAAAGTCTTTATCGCTACTGCTGAGGATGCAGATATCGTAATCTACAGCCTTTGCCAAACCAAGATTTTCAACTATCTCCTTACAGCCTTCTTCTTGATTTTTATTAAACTCGAGCAGCATCATATTATTTTCCTGCCCCGATATTCCGGGTAATTGCAATGCCTGATAAATGGTAGCCTTATAGGTTGGGTTTACCATCGTGTCAACGAATACGGAGCTATCAGATATCTGAGCCATTTTTACCAATCGGGCGTGATCATCCTTGCCCAATTGACGTGTCTCTGAACTCAAATACCCATCTATATGATGTATATATGTACCGAAACCAATGCGGTGCGATATCCATCTCAATAAATCAAATGTCGCAAATCGATCGAAGGAATCCTTACTTATCGCCACTACAGATGGTCGCCAACTATCATCAGCATTGCCTTTACGTTTTTGTAAAAATACTTGAAGATTTCTACTAATTTGAAAAATCACACCACTAAAGATAGAAGCCATATCGCCTTTTTTCTGATAACTACTCAATACCAAGTAAATGATAATCATAAGCACTATAGCAGATATCGCATAAGCGGTGTTGATTTTAAACATCAACGCGATACACATTACAGTTCCCAATAATGAGATATACCAACGACTATTAAACGAAGGCCGATACCCTGGGTTAGAGGCGAAATTTTCGAATAAGGAAATTAAACAAATGGAACCATAGGTCACCATAAAAAACATCGAAATCACCTCGGCTACGGCATTCACATCACCCATTAGTACGAAGAAGAAAGCGATGATACAAGTAATGAGAGATGCATTTACGGGTTCACCGTTGGTCTTTTTGAGTCTGCTAAGCCATCTATTTAGTCGGGGAAGTGGAATTACGCGGTCTAGTGAAATAGCATTGAGTGTTCGTGGTGCTACCATCACACTGCCCAAAGCAGAAGAGATGGTAGCTGCGGCTAGACCTATGGGTATGATGGGTCCCCAAAGTGCGATATCAGCCATAATAAGTTGATTGTTTTCATCGGCGAGTTGAGCTGCTGATGCACTATTGCCAAGCTTAAATGCAATAAATATGTAGATTACCATACCAATGATGGTAGCAGCTAAGGTTCCAACGGGAATGGATTTTTTGGGGTCACGCAAATCACCTGATAAGCCTACACCGGCAGTCATACCCGTAAAAGCAGGAAATATAATGGCAAATATTTTGAAGAACTCCTTATTCTCTATCCACTTTATACTATCTGCAGCCACAAAACCAGGAACTGTATTCCCTAAGAAGAATAAAGCTAAGGAAACACCTAAAATAGCTACTACAATATAAAGTAAGGTCATACCGCTGCTAGCTCCCTTGGTGAGCATAAGCCAAGCGAGCAAGAGGACAGAGATAATACCGATGACTTTCTGTGAAATATCAAAAGGCAAATAACCGTTTATGAAGGGAAGTATAGGTTTGAATGCCTCAGTAAATGCAATGAGGTAAAAAGCAACACTAATAGCTTGCGAGAGATAGAGTGCAATACCGATAGCCGCTCCAATAGTGAGACCAAATGAGCGGGATATTATAAAATATTCACCACCACCCTCTACTTTCTGATTGGTTGCTATCTCGGCAAGTGCCATAGCCGTGGGTATGGTAACCATATGTCCGATTATCACAATGGCTATCGTACCATATACACCTACCTGGCCAACGGAGTAGCCAAATCGTAAGAACATAATAGCACCTAAAATGGTAGATATCGCGGTCAGAAAAACGGGTGTCGTACCAAATTTTCCTTTTGGATTAAGTGCACTTGAAGCCATGTATTAAGTTTATATTTTGTAGCAAATGTGCTAAAAAAAATGTGGAGCAAGGTGAATAATTCTTATTCCTATGCTTGTTACCTGAAAACAATTGGCTCGTGCTATGTTTGATTAAGTCCTTCTTTGTAGGTTGCTAGGCACAATTCTCTAGCAGCTTTATGTTCAACTATTTCTTTAGGATAGCTGGGTGTTCCCCACTCCGGTATCCATTTTTTAATGTACTTATGCTGCTTGTCAAACTTTTCGATTTGCGTATATGGGTTGAAAATACGGAAGTATGGTGCTGCATCTACACCGCTGCCTGCGGCCCATTGCCATCCTCCGTTGTTACTTGCCAGTTCATAGTCAAGGAGTTTTTTGGCGAAGTATGCTTCTCCCCATCGCCAGTCTAGGAGTAAGTGCTTGGTCAGAAAACTAGCCACCACCATACGTACTCTATTATGCATAAATCCAGTAGCGAAAAGCTCTCGCATTCCTGCATCTACCAAGCCATAGCCCGTTTTGCCTTGGCACCAAGCTTCATAATGTTTTTCATTTTTAGACCATTTGATTTGGTCGTACTGTGGCTTAAAGGCGTTGCCTACTACATGCGGAAAGTGATGTAGTATTTGAGCATAAAAATCTCTCCATATCAACTCATTGAGCCACTTTTCGCTCGTTTTTTGCCCTTTTGCGGCTTTGTCACGAATGCTTATGGTTCCAAATCGGAAGTGAACGGATAATCGCGAAGTACCCTCTATTGCCGGAAAATTTCGTTGTGCTTCGTAGTTTTTAATAATGCCAAGGGTAGTGGACTTACCCGGAAAGGCTATATCACTCGATTCAAAACCCATTGCTGGTAATGTAATAATTGGTTTTGGTTCGCACTTGAGCAAATTGTCAACGTAGTCCTTAGTGAGGTAGGGTTTGAGATGAAAATCGGTCAGTAGAGATTTCCATTTTCGACTATAAGGTGTGTATACTACGTAAGGCGTTCCGTCGTCCTTGAGAACTTCGTCCATTTCAAAAATAACGTGGTCTTTATACGTGTTGAAATGTATATTTTGATCTGATAATAATTTGGAGACCTGCTCATCACGCTCTTTGGCATACGGCTCATAATCTCGATTGGCGAATACTGCTTCAGGTTTGAGTTCTCTCGCTATTTCAGGCCATAAGTCTATTGGATTTCCATAGTAGGTTTTTAAGCTACTTCCTAAGTCTTGGAGTTCCTTGTTTAATCGTGTGAGTTCTTGATGAATGAACGTAACCCGTGCATCTTTATTGTCGTCTAGGCGATCCAAAATTTGTCGGTCAAAGATGAAGATGCATTGTACCTGTTTACCACTTTTGAGAGCGTGATATAGGGCAGCGTTATCTTCTAAACGCAGGTCGCGTCTAAACCAATGAATTGCTCGGCTCATATTGTTTTTAGGGCTTGTTTCAAGTTATGAAGCGTGTGCATGCTTCGAGCTTCTAGCTTAGGAGATGTTACCCGATAGCTGTTGAGTAATGTTGCCGAAGCCTCTCCTAATGCGAGTTTGAGTAAGAAACCAGGAACATTGGGCAGAAAAGCGTAAGCACCTTCGTTTTGAGCGATGGTTTTTACAAAGTCATTCATCTGAAAGGGAGCAGACCCTACAGCATTATAAATATCTGGAGGTAGTTGGTCCGATAATAAAGACTCTACTAACAGAGCAAATTCATCCTTGTGTGTGTAGGCTGCCCACATTTTCCCATTACCAAATGCAGAAGCTAGATAATACCGAGCTAATTTGCCAAGCGTTGCATATACTCCCCCTTGCTTGCTTAGATATAGGCCGATACGAAGTACACTTCTCTGTCCGTTGTGCAATCCTTCAGACGCTTTTTCCCAATCTACACACAATTGTGCCATAAAATCCATCCCGGCTGGTGAGGTCTCTGTAAGTATGGTATCACTACTATCGCCGTAGTAGCCCATTGCACTGGCTTGTATGAAGTGTTTTATAGGAATTTCGTTCTCATTTATAGTATTTACTAGCAGTTGAGTGCTTAGTATACGCGAGTCTCTTAGATCTTTTTTTCTCTTATTTGTCCAGCGACCACCTATGATTGAGCTGCCCGTCAAGTTTATGATGAATGCCGTATCAACAAAAGCATTAAGGTCAATATAACTACCGGAGATATCCCAATGGTAGATGTTTTGCTCCATATTAGTTGAGCGTCTGCTCAATATTTTCACGCCATAACCTTTAGTTTTTAGGTAATTGCCTAGTTCACTTCCTATAAGTCCAGACCCGCCTGCTATCAGTACATTTTGCATACGTAACAAAAACGTGTGGCATTCATATTTGTTCTATAGATATAATACAATCTAATGCTTTTGGTTTACTTTGTGCATCTATGGTACGCTATGTTATGATAAATTGCCTATGTATGGTTGCTTTCATGAGTTTCGGTCAGGTAGATTCTATCCCCCAAAAGAAATTAAAAGTTGAGGTGCTCTTTAATGTTACGGATGCACTAGGAAGGGGAGCGGGCAATAGTGGTTCTAACTCTGTATTAGAGGATCCTATCGTAATAGGGGCGAAATTTTTATCTCAATACAAAGCAAAGGCATTGCGTTTTGGGATGAATTTTAATATTATAAATGGAACAGATTTGAGCTCTGGTTTTATTCGTACGAGTACCAATCAGTTTTACTCATTAAGTCTTGGAGTAGAGAGGCGACAAGAGCTGCAAAATAATCTTATGTATTACTACGGGGCTGATTTACAGTATTATAATGATGCAAGTAAGACCAACGTAGATTTCTTTAACGGTTCGAGTGAGAGTTTGAGTGTGGTCAGAAATGGCCCGGGAATAGTCGCATTATTAGGATTTAGATGGAACATTACACCTCGATTTGCATTGTCTACTGAGGCGAGTTTAGCACTTCAAGTAATCAATAATTACAGGTACCTTACAGACATCAATGGCTTCAAAGACGTATTGGAGGATAAACTAGAAACAAGGCTGAGACCTGTGATGCCTGGAGCACTATTTTTAACATTCGAACTATGAAACAGATTATGCGACTATTGATAACGGTATTTTTGGTTGGGTGTTTCGCAACATCCTACGCCCAGCGAGATTCATCTGTGTCCCAAAAATTAGTGGGATTTGATGCTAATACTATGCTGGGGCAAATAGTACCCTTTAGTAATTTTCAAACTAACCAGGCTTTTCCTGCGGTAATTGTGAGGCGATTATGGAACGGTAAAGGCTATCGGGCGGGCATTGGTTTCTCTATGGACGATGATTTTCTGCAAAATGCATATTTATCTTTTGGTTATACACGATTACGATCAGTGACTCCTAAGTTTGGTTACACAACAGGGTTCGAAGGACGAGTTATGGTAAGGGACGATGGGGGCAGTGGATTCGTAGGTGTAGCCACTTATTGGGGAGTAGAATATAAGGTAAATAAGGTCATCAGTCTCTCTACTGAAGCAGCTTTACAAGCAGGGCTAGGGAATGTTTTTCAGTTTTCTGTGATGCCACCTGTTCATATTCAATGTCATTTCTTAATCAATCGATAGTTCTTACAAGTAGGAAAACATATCTTGCGGACGACTCGCATACACATTATGAAACAAAAACAACTTAAAATAAAGGTAACAGGCACCTTACTATTGCTAATCGCAGTAATGAGCTACAGCTCTTGTACTCAAGATAAAGTACTCAAAGATATCACTCTCAACTTACCAAGCACTCCTTATGATTATAGTTTTGTTACGAGTCCAAATGGGAATCTAAATATTGCTGAAAGGATATTTGGAGCACCACAACATCTGGATGAGAAAGCTACACTTGGGCGTGTTTTATTCTATGATACCAAGCTTAGTATCAACAATTCTGTCTCTTGTGGTTCTTGCCATAAGCAGGAACTCGGTTTTGCAGATGGAGCTCAATTCAGCACTGGGTTTGCCAATAGAAAAACAAAGCGTAACTCTTTATCTATTGCTAATACCCTTGATGCCTCTGGATTGTTTTGGGATAGTCGTGCGGGCGATGCAAATGAATTGTCTCTAATGCCCGTTTTTGACCATTTAGAAATGGGTATGGAAAGTGACGAAATGCTCATCACCAAACTGAAGAATACAGATTACTATGCTGACTTGTTTGAAAGTGCCTTTGGCTCAAGAGCGGTTACCAAGGAAAATATATCTATTGCCTTAGCGACATTTGTGAATACTATGTTTTCCAATCATAGCAAATTTGACCTAGCAAGGTTTGGTCAAACTGAGTTAAACGTAGAGGAGAGATTAGGTCAAGAGCTTTTCAATGGAAAGGGGATGTGTGTGAATTGTCATACCCTTGGGGCTAATTTTAGCCGTGGTGGCGGTTATATGAACCATTTTTCACCTATACGAGGTACTGCCAATATAGGATTGGATGTGGTATACGAAGATGAAGGAGTAGGAGGCGGTAGTTTTCGAATCCCAAACTTAAAAAATGTAGCTCTTACAGGTCCATATATGCACGATGGTCGCTATGCGACATTGGATGAGGTGATAGAGCATTACAATAGTGGAATACAGAATACCAAGGAGCTTGATCCTATTTTTAAAGATGGATCTGGCAATATCACACGTTTAAATCTTACATACGTGGAGAAGAAAGCCCTTGTAGCATTCTTAAATACGCTGACAGATAATACTTTTATCGCAGATCCCAAATTTTCAAACCCTTTTAATTAGTCAAAAAAACGGTGTACTTTGCATCGTGAACGGAACAACCTTACAAATACGTGGATATCACTGTGATGCTTATGGCCACGTAAACAATGCTCGTTATCTCGAATTGTTAGAAGAGGCAAGATGGACTTTCCTAGAGCCGGCTCTAAAAGAAAATTTTTTTGATACCCGAAATTTGCTCTTCATTGTTGTTAATATCAATATAACATACAAGAAGCCTCTAGTACCTGCACAGGTTGTAAATATTGAAATTACTGACGTGACCTACAATAATAAAAGTATGGTAGTACGCCAAACCATTACAGACAATCAGACTCATGAGCTTGCCTCAGAGGCACAGGTGACCTTCGTACTACTCAATAGTAAAACTGGCAAGCCCGAGACGATTACAGATGATATAATTGCTAAATTTGATGAACTAACTGCCCTCAGAGATGTCTAAAATTATCGCAAAATGGCTTTTTGAAAGCGTATGGGGTTGGAAGGTAGAAGGGAATACCCCTACTATCCCAAAGTACCTTATTGTAGTAGCACCTCATACGAGTAATTGGGATTTCATAATTGGAGTGCTATTTCGTAAATTCACTGATGGCTTTAATCCACGCTATCTTGCTAAAAAGGAATTATTTGTATGGCCTTTAGGATATTTTTTTAGAGCTTTGGGTGGTTATCCAGTGGAGCGTAGTAAAAACACCAATTTTGTAGAAGGACTGATGAAAGTGTATAATAGGGAAGAACGATTTGCAACTACTATCACACCCGAGGGCACCCGTCGCTATAACGTCAAATGGAAAACAGGATTTTACTACGTTGCTAAAAACGCGAATGTGCCTATAATAAAAGTGGCTTTTGACTACGGTACAAAAACAGTATTTATAGATGAGCCTTATCATATCACTCAGGGAGTGGATGAAACAATCATTGAGTTTAAGAAGTATTTTAGTCAGTATAAAGGAAGAAATCCTAAGGATGGAGTGAAATGGCCAGAATGAAATTAGAGATGCCGAAAAAATGGGCATTTAAAACGGAAATAGATGTGCGAGTAGGTGACCTAAATTATGGTAATCACTTGGCTAATCAGCAGTTTTTAGCTTTTGCACAAGAAGCTAGGGTGAAGTTTTTTGCTAGTTACGGTTATACAGAGTTGGACTTTGGCGGTGTGGCATTAATTCAGGCGGACGCCGCTATAGAATTTAAAGGAGAAGGTCATTTGGGCGATGTCATACAAATAACAGTAGCTCTGGAGCAGGCAGGCAGTTCATCCTTTAATATATTTTACCAATTTGTGAATCTTACAAAAGACAAGCTGATGGCAAATATTAGGACGGCTTTGGTTTGTTTTGACTATGATAGAGGTAAGCCAACTGCCATTAGCGAGATTGCCTTAAATAGCGGAATATTTGACCACTAATTAATACTCCTAGCTAATTTTAGCAACTCGCCTTTTGATTTGAAACCCACTTCTTTTCGGATAAGTGTTCCATTAGACTTTATGAAGAGTGGAGTAGAAATTTACACCATATCGTCTACTCACCAGCATACCATCGGTTTTTTCCATATCCATTTTTATATTAATGAAATTCTCATTGAAAAAACGTCCAACGGCGGGGTCTGTAAATGCTTCTTTTGCCATACGCTTGCAGGGTCCACACCATTGTGTGTATCCATCTATAAATATGGTTTTACCTGTTGCTTTCGCCTTTTTTTTGGCTGCGGCATAATTACCCGTGTGAAAAGAAACACCTGAGTTGACATCGTTGCTAAACGAAGATGTGAGGATAAATATGAAGCTAAGAATGAATACTGATACTGATTTCATTGGAAGTACTTGTTCGAATATAGTTGCTTTATCTACGGAACTATTAACATTAATTGTACCAAAATCTTAATATTGCCCCATAAAAATCATGTGGTTTAGTTTTTCGACCAACATCTTAATCTTCGTTACCGCTCTAATCTTATTTTTTGTATACAGAAAAGGAAGTATCTCATTATATTATCAACTTTTTGTTGCTTTAATTGGTTTGTCTTCATTCTTAGCAGCCTTTGGTCATTTGCCCATAATTGAGAAACCTTTGTCGTCGCAGTTATTATACTTCAGTAGGTTGCTCAATTTTGCATCTGTGTTTGCATTTATTTCGGGCACGCTTATGTTTTTTAACTATTGGCAATCAAATATCATGAGGTTGTTAAACGTAACAGTTTTCTTCGTTTTTGTAACGTGGTTATCATTCGACAATGTATTCACGCCAGTAATTATTTACAGTCTAATGGGTATTTTGGTGATTGGGGTGTGGTCATATGTGAATAATTACAATGCACACAGGGACGCAGCAATACGCGTAATTTTTGGAATTGTACTTTTGTTGTTGTCAGCAATAGTCTTCACATTGTTTAAATCAAATGATAATTCAGTAGCTGCAGATATTGGCCATGTACTTGTCTCCCTATCTTTGGTCACCTTTATGGCAGGTTTTAATAAATTGAAAGTATATGAGAATTAGAATAATATTAGTCCTTACACTAATTGCTGTGGTAAACATTTGCAGGGCTCAGAGTAGTAATGTCGCATCAGAAAGCACTTATAATGTAAGTGACTCACTTATCATCAGAAGTATTTTTGACGAAGCACTTACTAACGGCAAAAGCTATGGACAACTGAGCTACCTCTGTCAGGTAATAGGGAGTAGAATAACCGGCAGTCAACAAGCCGAAGATGCTCTAGCTTGGGCTCAAAAGGAAGTAGTCAATTATGGGTGTGATCGAATCTACACACAAAGTGTTAAGGCGGAGCATTGGATAAGAGGAGAGAAGGAATGGGTAGCAATAAGCGAGGATATCGACATGTTGCTCAATGCCTGTGCCTTAGGTGGGTCTGTGGGAACTGATGGACCACTTCAAGCACAAGTAGTGGAGGTGAATGGTATAAATGATCTCAAAAGTTATACGAAAGCTGATTTGTATGGGAAAATAGTATTTTACAATGAGCCTATGGAGAAGCGTAAAATAAATACTTTTGATGCTTATGGAGCTTGTGTTTCTCAACGATATGCCGGAGCAGATGAGGCTGCTAAGTATGGTGCGGTTGGCGTGCTCGTAAGATCTATGACCACACTTACCGATGATTATGCTCATACGGGAAGTATGGGCTATAAACCAGGTTCACTCAAAATTCCTGCGGCTGCCATTAGTACACAGGATGCGGATATTCTGCATCAGTACATAGTGGACAATGGCGGTGCAAAAATCACTATGAACTTAAATTGCTATACTGCATTAGAACCGGTATACACACACAATCTCATTGCAGAGATTCGAGGAACTGAACATCCTGAGCAGGTAATTGTATTTGGGGCACATATAGATAGTTGGGATAAGGGAGAAGGTGCTCACGATGATGGTGCGGGTACTGTACAGTGTATGGAGTTACTACGTTTATTCAAAAAAACAGGAATAAAACCCAAAAATACCATACGCATGGTACTCTACATGAATGAGGAAAATGGTAATATGGGTGGTAAGACGTATGCCCAAAAAGTCAAAGAAAACAATGAGTTCCATGTGTGTGCTATAGAAAGTGATAGGGGAGGCTTTAGCCCTAGAGGCTTCAGTATAGATGGGAGTGATGCTCAAATAGCGACAGTTGCAGCCTGGCAAGGATTATTAGAAGGTTACGGATTGCATTATTTCAAAAGAGGATACGCTGGAGTAGACATTGGGCCACTCAAAAAAGAAGAGAACAAGGTGAATTCTAACTTATTCTTAATGGGTCTATACCCAGATTCTCAACGCTATTTTGACTATCATCATTCGGATGATGATGTTTTTGACAATGTAAATCAGCGTGAGTTAGAACTGGGTGGAGCAAGTATGGCAGCTATGGTGTATCTCGTAGATAAGTACTGGTATCTTTTTAGCACATCTAAGTAAATCTCTCGTCGTTCCACCTCAAATCTTGAAGCTGTTAATCTGAGATTAATAGCCGTTAAATTGTACAAATAGTAAATTCTGTTGTGAATATAACGGGTCTTTAGTACCTTGGCACTATGAAAAATGTGCTGTCATTCCTAATAGTCGCTTGTTCTTTGCCTAGTTTGGCTCAATTAAGCCTTAATAACGCGGGTGTTGGTTTTAATTTTAATATCGGTCAAAGAGTGCCTAATGGTGCATTTGAGGCATTTTTCCCTGAATCAGCCTCCAATATCACTCGAACCTACAATGGGAGTCTATCGCGTGTGTTTAGTGAATATAGAGTAGGTTTTGATGTTGAAAAACGCAAGGCTATGTACTTGGAAGCTACCTTATTGCAAGGTACGGATTATTACTCCTCATATGATTATGAGTATGGTAACTCCAATGATTCTAGCTATAGCAGAAATACGAGCATAGATGTCAGCAGTTCCTTAGTTGGATTGCGAACGATGCTGAGACTCAGTACTCCACAAGAACGAAGAGCTTTTGTAAGTGGCAGTTTTGGTGTGGAATGCCTTGGGGCATATGACGTAGGTGCTGAATTCAATGAGTCATATTCCTCGAGCAACTGGCGGACAAGCGTAAATATTAATGAATCTACAAAGAAAACTTCAGACCAGATCAACTCATATGCAAGTATTAACTTGGTGCAAGAGGTCGGTCTCTCTGTAAAATTAGGAAAGGAGGATAAAAACTATCCGCTAGATCGTATTTATGTGCAGACCCATTTCCAAGCTCTTAGTAACTTTACTATCCTAGGAGAAGAAGTTAATCGTTATAGAACATTCGGTATGAGCCTCTCGCTCAATTATCAGTTTTAGTAGACTATGATGCCGGTGCTAACCAAAACTATAGTCTACTAATCTAGTTTACTCAAAAAACTACTTACAGTCCTTGGACTAGCGGTACGTATCCTAAATTTACCTTTATTCATTTTCGGTCCTTTCTCCTTCAGTAATGCATTGAATTCTTTGTCGGTACTGCCTACTGTTACGCTGCCTAGGTAATAGTCGATATAGAACCAATCGTACTTGGTTACTTCCATATAGAAGGTGTACCGCGTGGAGCTACGTCTTTTTGATATAGCTATGCGTGCATCTACTTGCTTATTGACTTGCTTACCGCTTATGGTAGCTATATGTATAGGATCGTAGCTAATGAACTGTTTTCTTAGCGGAGAGTAATGCAATGATATGTTGCTAAAGAACATCGTTCTATCCAGAGGACCAGAAGGTTTTATTATGCCTAATGCACTGGCATCTTCCAAAGCCTTATCTAGTTTTTTGTCATCCAAGTATTCGGACATAGCTTTCTTGGTCATTTCGCTATTGTTATCTGCCAGCGAGTTGCCAGCTCCACTTTCGTTTATGACAACCGCCATTCTGTCCAGGCATTCTTGGGGCAACTTAATATTTAAAGCCAGAATACTATTAATTATAAAACTGGAATCAGAAGGTAGTTTTCGGATATTTCCGGCCATTAAGCCATTAAAGTTTTCATCCACTTCCATTCCGAAATCAATCTTACCTTCACTATACACCTCTTTTGTGGCGTCATTGTATGAGAGGTAACTTCCACGCATACCGTTTTCCAGTAGTTTCATACTGTCGCCTACATAGAATGTGGTGTTATTTTCGTCATAAAAGAATACACCTGTATCAACTGTTAAGTCTAAGTCGGCATAACTACGTTTAAAGTTGAACATTGTAGGATATATATGTATGCTGTCATTTGCGATACTTACAGAAGCGTACATTTTACGCCTATCTTCATTAAATATCTCTTCGGCAGGAATGATCACATTCTGTGGGTCGGGTTGACCACTATATCTGAACCAAGAACTTGGATATAGATCGAGAGAATGTAGCGGTTTTACGTATCCGTTAAATACAAGGTCCTCTTCATTACTACGTATTTCGGTTTTGCCTTTGTACCCAATTTTGGGGCTCACGGCAAACCCAATAGAATCTTGAACAAAACCAGATATTAGCAAGGTCGTATCACCCTTTCCCTTTACCCTCATCTTGTCGAAATATAATACTTGACCTGTGTTATTCTTATCCTTGTATTTGTAATAGCCATTTCCTCCTATAGCATACCTTCCTGTAATTTTTAGCTTTGTATCATATAGATAATGGTATTTGTCACTTCTGTTGGCAATTAGCTTGCTTTGCTCTAGTGGCTGCATATCTGCATCTTCTTTGATTTCTACATTGCCATCTTTAGGAAATGCTCTACTATCTGCTACATCAATATAAGGGACATTGTTGGCATATATAATTCCCGCTTCAATGTCGAAGAGTGCCTTTGTACTTTCAAATCGCAGGCCCTGTTGCTCGTACTTTGTGCTTACAAAATATGATTTCTCTTTAGCCAGTTGGGGTCCTTTATTGAGTTCAATGGTTTGGGCTTTCATATCCCACTTGTACTCATCCATAGTGCTAGCGTATGCATTGTAAGGAAGCTTGGTAAGCTTACCTTTTTCGTTCTGTATAAAGTCACCTATATGCGTGGTAAAGTCAACATCTGCATTCATGTTTTCTGATGCAAAGGCAATTTTATCGTTCGTAATAGCACCTATCTCAATAGCTGCAACATTAGCGGTTACGCGATTGGGTTTGTAGCGGATATCTTGAGAAGTCATTTTGGCGTTGTCCCATTCTAATATTCCACTCCCTGATAATTCTTGACTAGTTTGTACTAGATTTCCTGTGAACTGTTGATTATCGCGTAGTACGCTTACTGTATTGCCGTTTGTATGTATGAGCATAGAATCGTGGTCGGGTATCCACTTGGCTAGTACATCAGTAGCAGAGACATTTGGATATTTCCCGTTTTCGGTAAGGGTATATGTCTCGGCAGCCGCGGTTGTATACTTGGGTGTCATTAATATATCTTGTGAAGCAAGCACCCCCCCCTCAAAATCGATATCACCTTTCGCGGTAAAACCCTCTTCACTAAGTTTTATGGCTATATCACCCGATCCTTTGCCTCCATACATAGGGTAACTTGCTGCGGGCTTTTCGAAACCGAGAGAGTAGTCATCCATAATTTTTGCTTCGTATCGGAATTCTGGAATTATACCACCAGATTTAAATATTCCAGGGAAACTTAAGTCCTCTGTCTCAAAGTTATCCATATTCTCTATGGTAAAAGGGTCTACTTCAAAATAAAAATCTTCCTTATCATAAGCACCGTTGTGAATGCTCGCTTTGTCATACGTTATCTTGGATCCTTTTTTACTAGTAAATCGTGGGTACTCTGAAAAATCTTCTAAACCTGATTTGTTATTGGGTTTATCTATTTCAAGCGTTCCGTTTATATCGGTGATAGCTGATTTTACCGCGACAAAACCCGGTTTACCAGAGCGGTCTTCGGTATAAATTACCATTTCTTCAATATGGTCACTCGAAATGTCAAAGGTGAAATAATCAAACTCAAAATTATCTGCGTAGAAATCAAATTTCCCTGCAGTAACCTTCCCGCCAAATGTCATTCTACGTTTATGCTTAAGTGTAACCATTTGCTCGTGAGGATATACATATACATTCTGACTATCGCTTAGTCTAAAGGCTCTCACACCCTCTATAATAAAGGTATTATTGATGAGGTTTAAAAATGCATTAGGACGTGCACTTATCTGTGATGAAAATCTTATGACGTCGTAATCTGCTAGTTTTAAGTGAGATAGTACTGCGTGATCCAGTTTTGTTCTTATTTTGATACTGTCTGATGCAGGGTTAAAAAAGAGGTATCCAAGATCTGCCAATTGTACAATTTGAGGTTTTAAGTACATCTGTTTACTACCCATCCAATTAGCATATTCAGTAAATGTAAACTCACGTTTGCGATGTTTAATTACAAAATCTCTCATTTTACTTAGGGGATGGTATTTGAGCATGCCACGGGGTATCTTTTCATAGCGTATCTCTTTATAAAAATCTTTAGACTCCATAAAAGCCTTGCTGTCATTCCCCGTCATATCAAATGTGATTTGTGGGAGTTCTAGGTCCCATATCACTTGGTCCACAAAGATGTCTATCTGCTGATCATTGTTAAAAAGGGGTGCTTGCTCTAGGCCATTTTTACCTCGAGTCATTATGAGTTGCTTTCGGTCCATATTAAGATTGAAACGCAGCTTTGGATGAAAAATGGTGCCACTATCCGTTAAGATTATAATTTCTGTAGATAGTGCATTTATCCTGTCGTCCTTGAGGCTGAAATAGTCAGATTTGGCAATTACCCTTAGTTTACCTTTGTAGAAAATCTGGACAGATGAGGGATTTGTCGGCGTACCGTTTGCTATGATTTCTGCACCCTTCATAGCATATCCTCCCTTGAATTTTACTCTACCATCTAAGTATGATCCCAACTCTAAGTCTGAGGTGAAAGATGTAAACTGGGGGAATTGAGATTTTGATAAATCTACTTTATTAATATTATCGGCACTAGATACTCTATCTTTAAAATTGCCATAAAGTGGTTGGTCTAAGAAGTCTTTATTTTGAAAGAGTACCGTATCTATTTCTATTTCTCCTCGGTCAAATCTTAAGGTGTAGCTTCCCTCTATTTCAGCATAAATATTGTCTGGGCTGAAGCCCACACGTTCCCAGGTTACTTTGCCTTTGGTTCCTTTCCACTGATCTGTATCTAAAAAATAGCTGCCGCTGGTATTATATATTTTTAGTTCATCTACTAATGCTTCGCAAGTTAGGTCGATATTCTTGAAGGCTATTCGCACTCTGTTGTTTTCAAATAAGAATCGATAATTGTCAGAACTTGCGTACCACTCTTTAGATTTAGATACATATATCGTATTGTCCTTGAATAAATTACGAGACGCGGTCATTAGAGTAATAAAGGTCTTATTCCCAGATTTTATAGCTGGCACAAGGGCTTTCGACCAACTGATATACTTAGGTTCATCAATAGAGTCTTTGGCGTATAGCATCGTCTCCGTGAATAGCATGAAATGTGCAACTTTCATCTCGTTAAAGAGCATTTGGTTGGTAACGTTTATGATATTACGTTGCTCAGGTTCTACAAACTTAGCGGAGTCCCATTTTTCGGTAAAGGTCTTTATAATATCCTTACTATCAGGCGAGTCGTCCGTTTTTAGAAAATCCGTAAACTCCTCTATAAAAACATCTGGCTTACGCGAAAAAGAACGCGGCTGGGCAAAAGCCGACACAGTGACAAGAAGTAAAGTGAATGATAATAGGTATGATCGTAATCTCATGTTATGCTAATATATATCGTGTTTGGAGCCAATTGTTGTCCGTGTTCTTTTCAGTAAGTTTCAATCCGTGTGCCAAAGCTGCTTTTTCCTGTTCTTCGAGATCATCTTCTAGAAATCCGCATAAAATTAGAGTAGCTCCAGGGTTCATACGTTTAATAAATTCGGGCAATAGCCGTAGGTTGATGTTTTTTACAATGTTACTTACTATGATATCGAAATTGATGTGCAGATGCTCCAAAGTATCTGCTCTTATAATTTGAACGTTTTTAGTGTTGTTTAATTGTACGTTTTCTGTGGTGTTTTCTATGCAATTTGGGTCATAGTCTATGGCCACTACTTGTTTGGCTCCTTTTTGCGAAGCTAATATAGCAAGCACTCCACTACCGCATCCCATATCTAATACTGCTTTGCTCGTACAGTCTAATTTTTCAAGACTTATACCACTGAGTCTTGTAGTCTCGTGATGGCCCGTACCAAAAGCCATTTTCGGCGAGATGATAATATCGTGTTTTAGTCCTTTAGTTTGGTGAAATGGTGCTCTTACTTGTATATGTTCACCCATTAGGGCTTCTTTGAAATTTTCCTCCCAGGTTGCATTCCAGTTTTGCTCTTCTATTTCTAAAATTTGCTCTGAAATAACACCGAAGTTTTGAAGCAGCTGGTCCACTTCTTGTTTGTTGAATAATTCACTTTTACAGTATGCAATCAGTCTTCCTTTTTCGTAGGATGTTCCTTCATATCCTAATTCTTGAAACAAGAATGACAGCGTTTCCTCTAAGGAACTATCGCAAATAGTATGTACGGCGGTATACTTCATTATTACATTGCAATATTAACATCTGGGAGGAGTTACTGTGTAGCTAATAAACATTTGTTGCTAACACGTACACGGAGCAACCGTTAAAGCTATAAGATTACTTAAAAATCAAACCAACTTCTACGTCGGTTGAGTTTTAGGTCTTGAAGGGTTCCGCTCTTTACGTTTATACCAAAACTAAACATCTGTCGGCCAATAGGATACCACTCAAAATTCATCTGCCAGCAATGCAAGTCTCTGAAAAGATTGATGCTTGTAATTGCTAGTTCCTTGTTGGTAATATTATAACCACTGTTTACCCCTATTTTCCAATTTTCGGTAAGTTTTATATCGCCATTAAAGGTGAGACTCTGTGTAGTACTACTCTCCAGCAATACAGTGCTTCCTGTTCTGAAATTGTAGTTGATATTCAGACTCCAAGGTAGGTTAAAATCTACATAGTTTTGGAGGTTGTCATTTATGAATTCTAACTCACGATCATCAGCGTTTTCAGATTCTTTTTTCTTGAACGCGTCGGGATTCAGATTGGTAGATATTGCAAATCGTGTGCTTTTGAAATTGCCTAGCTGTCCCACCTCATTAAAAGCATACTCCTTACGACGAAATTCTTGAGTTCCTGTAGTATCAAGTTCGTAGTTATAGGGGTCAAAAGTGGTACTGAATGTCATCCTAATCTTATTTAGAATGGTAGTATTTCCGCTAATGCTTAAGTTAGCAAGATTAAAAGAATCTGCTTGAAAATTGTAACCACTTGATATATTCAGGCTTTCTATAATTTTAACCTTTTTCACCCCGCCATTTGTAGTGTCTTTTGCGGATAATACTTTGATTTCTAGGTTATTACCTAATCCGAAGTTGAGTGATGCCTGCTTTCCTAGGGTAGGTCTACCTACTACGCTGTTGTCAAAAATGTCGTAAGTGTTCAGGTTGAAGTTAGAATCTAGATATTCGCGATAACCATTTTCCTCGCCTGTGCTGAAGTCAGGGTTAAATGCCGCACTTACATTGGGACGCATTACGTGGCGGATAGCTCTTAGTTTTTTTTCTTTGGCAAATGTTTTGGTTCCGTACAGTATGGTACTCAAGCTTAAACTTGTTCTATAACTAAACAGACGTTCAAAGCCTCCTACTTGTTGGTCTATTAATGTATCCTGTGCACTATTGTAATACCTATTCAGCGTGCTAAAATTCCAATATTCATTAAAACTGAAGCTAGGTGATACCGTGACCCATTTCATCGCCTTGAATGATGTAGCAATAGGTATGGCATGGCTCACCCCGTTTCTGAAATCGGCACCCAGATTAGCCGGTGTAGATAGTGTAGGTCTTCCAAATACTTCTCCTATTCCTGATACTAATACGGTGTCTACCGTTTTCAGTTCATTTTTGAATGTACTTTGGTAAGATATACCGAGATTATTGAAAAAGCTTTTGGCTGTTTTGTTGTTACTCTTAAAATTTTTAAAAGGCATCTGTCTACTCACGTTAGCGGTGAGTTGGGGTAAAGACATAGTAAGGTCACCTGTAGTAAGATTCTGATTCATATTACTCACCATACTTACATTAAGCTTCCGATTGAAAAAACTACGTCCCCAGTTTATAGATGAGTTAGAAGTGGTACTTATTAAGTCGTCATAGTTGGTCGTATTATTCTTTAAGAAGCTACTTGTCACGAATCTCACATTTGCCCCAAAAGACGTACCCGGTTTAGCTTTCCCGTCTCGGGTATAAGACCAAGTAAGATTATAATCCTTCTTAACGCTGTACGTTGGTGACTCGGGTTCTCCTGTTTTGAAATTAGAATAACGAAAGGAGAGGTTGCCTCTATACTTATACTTGCGATAATAATTGGAACGTATAGACGCTGCCCAGCTCCCTCTACTGTACAAATCGCCACCTATTTGCAAATCAAAATATTCACTAACCGGGAAATAATATCCCAGGCCTCTTACGTTAAATCCTTGGTCCTGAGACTCACCAAAGTTAGGAAAGATGATTCCGTGTTTTTGTTTTTCGGGAATCGGAAAAAAACCGAAGGGAACCACCAAAGGTGTATTGATATCGGCTATCACCAAGTTAGCCGGACCCGTAATGATTTGTTTTTTAGGGACAACTTTTATCTTATCAGCACTGATATAGAAATGGGGATGAGGTAAATTGCAGGTTGTAAATCGGGCATCCTTAACGTAGATGTTTTCCAGACTATCCCTAAGTACTTTTTCTCCGTGTATAAATCCGTCTTTTTCTGTAGTAAGCACTCCGTACGAGATACCTTTTTTAGTTTCAAAGTTGTACTTCATCGTATCTGCCTCGTACACTTTTCCTGCATCTTCAAAAGCAGGACGACCTACGTATTTATTTGTGGAGTCGTTTATTATTCCTGTTGCAAATACATCCTTATTATCAAAATCAATTACGATGTGCTCGGCATTCAACTTTATGTCTTGATAAAAAATCTGAGCATTGCCGTATAGGTAGGCTTTTTTGTTTGGCAAGTCTAGAATAATAGAATCATCTGCCTCATATTCTACTGTAGCATCCAGGTCCGATTTGTGCTCTGCCATATTAAATGCAATACTATCGGCTGGCTGGTTCAGGTTACTAGAATCTGTTCCCAGTGCTGCCGTGGCCGAGTCTGCTGAGTTTTGCGATGCTGAGCTTAGATTGGGTTCTAGTCGTTGCTGTGCTATAGCTTTGTAAGCCATAGCCGTAAGTAGTATTACGGCGAGTGATAAACGCACAATCGTAACTCTGCGGAATGCATAATATGGATATGTATTGATAGTACGTAGATGCACGACTTTTAATCTAGTAGCAAAAGAACAACATATATGGAATATTACGTCAGACACGCTTCATAATATGGATGATTCGTACTGCTATTTCGATGTGACATAGCTTATGCTCTTTTAAGACAATGATAGCTTCGATAAGAGGAGGAAAAGGGATTTTGCCTTGGTTCCACGTTTTAATATCATTGCTTAACCCAATAGCGTAGACAATATTTGGTGTTTTAAAATATAAAAGAAGCCGATGCTATCGGTATATTTGACCCAAGTTTGGTTTAAAACACGAGATGGGTGTTAGATAAATCAATAAATACTAACGAAGAAAAAAAAGCATGGCAATTTCAAAAGAGAGTAAAGTAGGTATACTGGCGGCATTTGCTATTACGGTACTAGTAATCGGATATAATTTTATGCGAGGTGAAGATTTATTCACCACTACCAATGAATACTACGGTAAATATGAGAAGATAGAGGGTTTGTTTAAGTCTAATCCTGTACTTATCAACGGGTACAAGGTAGGAAGCGTAAGCAGTGTAAATATGGATAATGCTACACTTGAACTCACTGTTGGGATTCTCATATCAGAGGAAATTAAAATACCGAAAAATTCGGTAATGAAAATTGTGAATAATGATATGATTGGGAGCAAAGCAGTCGAAATTATTTTTGGAAATAGTAAAGAACTTGCTGTAGATGGCGATTATTTTATTGCGGAACAAGATCAGGGTATCGCACAAGCAGTAAGTGGGGTTTTAGAGCCGCTTACCAAAAGCGTTAGTTCGGTGCTGGGCAATATAGATACTGCCATTGCAGGTGCAGACTTAGAGTCTACACTGCGTGATGCTTCTTTAGCCCTTCGCTCATTTAAAGAAACTGCAGATAAGCTGAATAACTTACTCAATGGAAAAGATGCACAGATATCAGCCATACTCAATAATGTAGAAAAAACAACCAATGGCCTTAGTGGCCTCAGTCCGAAGATAGACGGGATACTAACTGAGATAGACGCCACAAGTAAAGAGCTATCAGCTATTGAGTTTGAAGCACTAGCTACTCAAGTAAAGTCACTTGCCACGGAGCTAGAGAAAACAACTGCCGCAGTAAATGGAAAAGAAGGCACACTTGGAATGCTCGTAAACGACAAAGAACTCTATACCAAGCTAGATGCCACAGTAGCTAAACTGAAATCACTACTGGAGGACATTGAAAAGTATCCACGCAGATATACTGGTGTAACGGAGCGTCAACGCAAAAAAGGAGATAAGGCAAAAGGAGTGGAGTAGGAAGTTTGTTTTAAGACAATTCCTGATTTAACCTAATGTTTTACAACTGCCCCAATTGCTTTACCAATCCTGGTCCAGAGTATATAAATCCGGTGTAAACCTCAATTAAATCGGCTCCCGCGTCTAGTTTGGACTGACCACTCTTTTGGTCTTCTATGCCACCTACACCTATTATGGTCATATCCGACTTAGAGCGTATGTGCTTCACAAAGGAGTTGGATACTTCCAAAACAGGTGCTCCACTTATGCCACCTGCACCTATTTCCTCTACTATTTTTTTGTTACTCTTAGCCAATATGGTCCGATCTATGCTTGTATTCGTAGCTACTATTCCCTCAAAATCAATCTCCGATTGTAAGGCTATAATTTCATCTAGCTGAGTGAAAGTAAGGTCAGGAGCAATCTTCAAGTAAAGTGGCTTCCACTCATCTTTCGTTTTTCTGATATCTATAAGGGCACTGATGATTTTTTTGAGCTCTGCCTTATTTTGTAGTTCCCTGAGGTTAGGTGTATTGGGTGAGCTTACATTTACTATGAAAAAATCTGCAAGTGAATATAAGCCTTCATAGCATTTTACATAATCATCTACGGCATTCTCGTTGGGAGTCGTCTTGTTTTTGCCTATATTGATACCAATCTGCATATCACAATCACGGTGCTTTTTCCGGAAAGTGTCGAGCCTAGATTTCAAGGCCTTTAGACCCTCGTTGTTAAATCCCATTCTATTAATAAGGGCTCTATCTTTGGGCAGTCTGAATAGGCGTGGTTTGGGATTGCCACCTTGAGGTCGTGGTGTTACGGTTCCTACCTCTATAAATCCAAAATTGAGTGTATATAGCTCCTCTAGGAACTTTCCGTCTTTATCAAATCCCGCAGCAAGTCCCGCCTTGTTTTTATAGGTAAGGCCGTCTACTATTTTTTGCTCTGCCTCAAACTGAAAACTGTTTTTTACCAATGGCAATTTACTGAAGTACTTAAAAAGTCGCATCGTCGTATAATGAGCCTTTTCGGGGGCGAGCAAAAAGAATATGCTTCTGAGAGTGGAATACATTGCGGCAAATGTGTGTTTCAATCATTTAATAACAAACCAGAACCTGAAAAATAAGTGTAATTCTATTTTTACTCTTTTATCATCA